>Ga0208058_1000036_pt1 | contig 45615 bp, 45 predicted proteins | sample DeeseametaMP1092_FD_184196 | JGI IMG/M metagenome (GOLD analysis project Ga0208058, IMG submission 184196) | Marine microbial communities from the Deep Atlantic Ocean - MP1092 (SPAdes) | ecosystem: Environmental > Aquatic > Marine > Oceanic | place: South Indian Ocean | collected 2011-03-02 | reverse complement strand
TTTGTGCCAGAGCCACCACACTCGATGCGGCAACGAGAGCCACCAGTAACGTGATGCTTACGAGTCTACAGAGATTTATTCCGATCATGTTATTTTCCTCAAGTTAAACGTAGTCGGGTAACGTGGAGGCCAATGGTCCACGATGTTGCTATTGATACATACTTTTCCCGGTGAAATCGAATCGGCCATGGAATCAAAAATGGGCGTTGCCCCACCTAAATCCCATCCCGCATCGTCTTCTAAATATATGCCTTCCCAGAATTGAGAATTGTCCTCGGGAAATTTCGTCATTCACCATCCTGATATTGGAACACGGATTCCAAAGGAACGCCAAATGCATGGGCAATTTTGAAGGCCAATTCCAAGGAAGGTGAATATTTTCCCCCCTCAATGGCAATGATGGTTTGGCGGGTAACATCTGCTTTCGCGGCCAGATCCGCTTGTGTCATTTCATCTGCATCAAAACGCAGACGGCGGACATTATTGGTGATTGCTGGCTTTCCCATTCTTACATGACCTTTCTATAATTGTACAATCTTGAAAGAGATTTAACCGTTGAGGAAGCCACCAGAGTCATGAGTAAAAGTTGAGCAATGAAAATTCGGGTCATTTCAGAAATCCCAATCGACGCAATACTCACCCTACTTTCAGTTGAAATAATAAAGCACATGATTAGGGTTACGAATACGGACATCGCAATATATCCCATCTTATCACTTCGAATATCAATAATGCGATCCATTTCATCCTTTGCTTCTGCTTTGGTGATGATATTGATAAGACCGAAAGCCACAATTGAATAGACTACAGCAATCACAACCACACCTATGATGATCCCTGCCAAGTCAGCAGCATATTCGTCCGAGCCCGGCATTAATTGAAAAACACCATTAAAAAAGTAAAAACAAACCACAATATTCAGAATCAGTTCACCCCAAATGTTTAGTTTTCTATTTGAATAATTTGAAAAAAGATTCATTTGTATCTCCTATTGCCGGCGATTAAACCAACCATGTAAGTAAGGGCCATAAACATGATAAGGTGCGAAACTTCAGGTTCAAAAGTAATAAGTTTTATGTCTTCCAGCAGTTCATAGCTAAGACCACACACTAACCCAACACCCAACGAAATGGCCATGGCTTCAAGTTGAATTTTCCGCATCAGTTCATCCAGCCCATTCAGATGCCGTTTGTTTGCCAATATCATTCCAAATCCAATCCCCAGATTAATGAGTACTCCGAGAATTGTAACTGGGGTATTGAACTCCCAAAAGAATTTGGGGCCAAACGCAGCCAATGCTGTTGTCAAAACCCAAGCGCCGGTCCAAAGTACAAGTTGAACTGTATTTATTTTAGTTCGAGTGGTAAAACCATTGGATTCAGTCATCAGTTTTTCCTCCTAATCTAATATGGCCGATTATTACTCCGACCATGTATGTAACTGACATAATCAACAAAACGTCTGATGCTTCTGCGTCAGCAATAAAATTTGCCGTTGCCAGTAGCGAATAGGTGAAGCCACCCACTATTCCAACGCCCACTGACATGGCCAGAGAATTAAGTTGAATTTTTTGGTGCAATTCATCCATTCCTTTCAGGAACCGCATGAACGCCATAATCATTCCAAGGCCTAATCCCGTGTTAACGACGATGGCGATAATTGATATCATCGATGAGGAATGCCATCCGTATAACTCCGCTTTGTCTGCCAGAACCATCGTCACAGCCCATGCCAATGTCCAGCAAAGAAAACGAATATTGTTTTTTGCGTTAAGCGCTTCCCACTTAGTCATCTGTTTTTTCATATTTATATTTCCTTTATCATATTTTTATTTGTTTATTATTTTTTCATCTTTAATTGGTGAATAATCAGTCATTAATTCTCCATTCACAATAATCTCATCAAAGTAACATTTTACGCCTGTCGCATAAATTATATTCTCTACATTTTGAATATGGAAGTGCAAATGAGGTTCAGAAGAATTTCCTGAATTTCCACAAAGCCCTAATAGATCACCCTGCTTAATTTTTTGCCCTTGTTTTACTTGAATTGAATGTTGCTTGAAATGGGCAAAAAACAAATATTCATTATTTATTGTTTTAATAATAACCGTATTTCCTGGAACATATATGGGGTTCATTTCTCCAGGTTTGTTGTCTTTTACACCATCAACCACTAAAACTATTTCTCCGTCAGAAGGTGCAATAAGTTCTTTTCCGAAGGCATAATAATCTTCATTGGTTAGGCCATCGGTTTTAAATGAATTTCCTTTTTCGTTTCTGATCACCAAATCAAAAGCATTTTTTTGTGATTCCTCTACCACATGATAATTCAATTCTTTTGTATCTCCACCCCAAAAGACAGTCCATTCGCCGGAAAAGGGGAGTTTTAGTTTGGTTATATTTCGTTCGATTTTTGGTAGATTACTTCTATCTTTAAATGGTGTTACCGAAAAACCATTTATCTTAGAATTGTTATCCACCGAAATATTGAGGGCATAAAGCGCCCGTTCAAAATTTGTTTTATATTGAGCGACGGTTCCATTTTCATACCTTACAAATTCTCGCTTGGTTATGCTTCCTGCCTGCGATTTTAATCCCGTTAAGAATTCTGTTAATTTGCTCAGGGGTACTGCTGTTTTCATATCATCTGAAAACATTGAGAATACAGCCTCAAAATTGTCGGCGTTATAGTTTTTCTCAAATTCGGCTGCGACTATTTTGTAAGTTGATTTTTCAGTTTGAGCGAATGTTAAACTCGTCAATAAAATCAGTATGATAGTTGATATAATATTTTTCTTAGCTTTTTCATAATTACTGCCAGCGGACAATATTTTTGTATAAAACGCTTCCCAATCGGTCATTTGTTTTTCCATAATTATAATTTCTTTATCAATAATTAGGACCGAATGTATGATATATATTACTATATGTAAAGTATTTTTTACATTATGTTAATAATTTCTTACGCTAAAGTATCGGGATTCAGGATGAGAAAAGTACCATCCACTGACGGAAGCGGCGGGATACATGGCGCGACTTTCTGTCAACGTAATTCCTGTGTTTTCCTCAACATTAAGCAATTTCCAAATCTTATCTTTTTCTGCATGATCCGGACATGCGGGGTATCCCGGTGCGGGACGAATGCCCATATATTTTTCATGTAATAGTGAATCATTATTCAATGATTCATCAGCGGCATATCTCCAGAATTCTTTCCGTACCCTTTGGTGAAGCCGTTCTGCAAAGGCTTCCGCTAACCTATCCGCCAATACTTTAACCATTATGGAATTATAGTCATCATGCTGATCTTCAAACTCTTTTACAATGGCTTCTATTCCGTGGCCCGTAGTCACAGCAAATGTTCCGATAAAATCATCTATCGGTGCAATGAAGTCCGCCAAACAATAATTCGGTTTATTCGCGCCTTTATCTACAGTTTGGCGGGGAAATTTGAATGCCATTTCATTTGTAATAAATACGGATTCATTTTCAGCATAGGCGGGATGAATGCCAATCACCCCTTTTGCCGTGAGTAATTTTTCGGATATAATTCTTTTTAATAGTGTTTGACCGTCATCAAAAAGTTTCTGCGCTTCATCTCCATACTTTCCATCGGTCAATATTTTTGGATATACACCCTTTAATTCCCAAGCATGGAAAAAGGGAGACCAATCAATATAATCCACCAATTCGTCCAAAGGGTAATCTTCAAATACCTTTACACCTTTAAAGCCGGGTTTTGGCACTTGATATTGATTCCAGTCAATTGTGAATTTTCTTTCTCTTGCTGTTTGAATATCAAGACGTTTCATTTTGGGCTTTTTTGCACGTGCCTCACGAATCTTGGCGAAATCTGCTCGTGTGTCCGATACAAGCGATTCTTTTTTATCCGCATTCAATAGTTTACTCACAACACCCACAGCACGGGATGCATCAATCACATGGATGGTTGGTCCGGAATAATTTTCTTCGATTTTCACAGCTGTATGTTTGCGGCTTGTTGTTGCGCCACCTATCAATAATGGTATATCAAATTCAAGACGTTCCATTTCAGTGGATACATGAACCATTTCATCTAAACTTGGCGTTATTAATCCGGACAATCCTATAATATCTGCTTCTTCATCCCGAGCAGTTGATAAAATTTTATCGCAGGGCACCATGACACCCAGATCAATAATATCGTAGCCGTTGCAACCCAAGACCACACCAACAATGTTTTTGCCGATGTCATGGACGTCTCCTTTGACCGTCGCCATGACAATTTTACCGTTTGATTTCCCCGTAAGTCCCAATTCATCTTTTTCTTTTTCAATAAATGGCAGAAGGTGTGCTACAGCCTTTTTCATCACACGAGCAGATTTCACCACTTGGGGCAAGAACATTTTCCCGGAACCAAACAAGTCTCCCACTACATTCATACCATCCATAAGAGGGCCTTCAATTACATGAATCGGACGATCATATTTTTGCCGTGCTTCTTCTGTATCTTCCACAACAAAATCCGTAATACCATCTACCAATGCATGGCTTAATCGTTCTTCCACAGAATTTTCCCGCCATGCTAAATCTTTTTTTGCTGATTTTTTAACGCCACGATATTCAACCGCAATTTCGACAAGTCGTTCTGTGGCATCTTCCCGACGATTGAACAACACATCTTCTACCCGCTCTTTTAATTCTGGAGCAATATCATCATAAACAGTGAGTTGCCCTGCATTCACAATCCCCATATCCATACCCGCTTGAATTGCATGGTATAAAAAGGAAGAATGCATGGCTTCACGAATGCCATTATTTCCACGAAAGGAAAAGGAAAGATTAGATACACCACCACTAATGTGAACGCTGGGTAATGTTTCTTTAATGGTTTTTGCCGCCTTTAAAAAATCCATTCCATACGTATTGTGTTCCTCAATTCCAGTGGCCACCGCAAAAATATTGGGGTCAAAAATGATATCTTCTGGTGGAAAACCAACTTCGCCGATTAGAACATTATACGCTTTGGTACAAATTTTTACTTTTTTTTCATAAGAATCAGCCTGCCCTTTTTCATCGAAAGCCATTACGATAACTGCAGCGCCATATTTTTTAATAATTTTAGCCTGCCGAACAAATTCAGTTACCCCTTCTTTCATAGAAATGGAGTTTACAATCCCTTTACCCTGCAGGTTTTTCAGTCCCTCTTCCAGCACAGACCATTTTGAAGAATCCACCATGACAGGCACTTTGGCAATATCAGGTTCAGCAGCGATTAAACGAAGAAATGTTTCCATGGCTTGTCTCGAATCAAGGAGCCCCTCATCCATATTAACATCAATAATTTGAGCACCATTTTCAACCTGTTGCCTGGCAACGGAAAGTGCTTCTTCATAATTATCTTCTTTAATCAATCGTCGAAATTTAGCGGAACCGGTGACATTGGTTCTTTCACCTATATTTACAAAATTACTTTCAGGGCGAATGGTAACTGGTTCAAGTCCACTCAATTTGGTCAATGGTACAATGTCTGGGATTTTTCGAGGTTGCACACCTTCAACAGCTTTGGCAATGGTTTTGATGTGAGCCGGTGTTGTACCGCAACATCCACCCACAAGATTTACCAGACCGCTTTCGGCAAATTCTTTTATAATGGCCGCCATTGCTTCGGGAGATTCATCATATTCTCCAAATTCGTTGGGCAGCCCCGCATTGGGATAAACAAAAGTATATATATCTGCGGATGTTGAAAGATCATCCAGCCATGGGCGAATCTGCTCTGCACCCAAAGCGCAGTTGAGTCCGACTGCAGTTAAATCTGCATGGCGAATGGAATGCCAAAATGCTTCCACCGTTTGCCCCGAAAGCGTTCTGCCGCTGGCATCGGTGATGGTTCCGGAAACCAAAAGCGGAATATCGACTCTCCGATCTTCCATTAATGTTCTCACTGCGAAAAGCGCCGCTTTACAATTCAGTGTATCAAAAACAGTTTCAACTAAAAATAAATCGACGCCTCCATCTAAAAGCCCTTTCGCTTGATCATAATAAGCATTTTTTAGCTCATCAAAAGTAATATTGCGAAAGCCGGGGTCATTCACATCGGGACTCATGGAAGCGGTTCGGTTGGTTGGACCCAATGCGCCCGCCACAAAACGAGGTTTATCCGTATAACTTTCGGCGACAGATTTCGCAATCTTTGCCGCTTCAAAATTCATCTCGTATGCCAAATCTTCCATGGCATAATCAAGTTGGGATATTGCAGTGGCATTAAATGTATTGGTCTCAACAATATCCGCTCCAGCATCAAAGTACGATTTATGAATTTCACCCACCAGATCAGGGCGTGTGAGACAAAGTAAATCATTATTGCCCTTTAAGTCTTTCGGATGATCTTTAAAACGATCTCCTCTAAAATCATTTTCAGTAAGATGATAGGACTGCACCATTGTGCCCATTGCACCATCTAATACTAAAATCCGTTCTTTAAATATTTCTTTAATCATTTTTCTCTCTGACTGAAAACAAAAAACCCCGATGCTAAATCGGGGCTTGAACCTTTTTAGCACCATTCTTTTATGTCGCGGCAATAGGGTATAAATGACGACCAGTCAAAGTTAGGTGTAAAAATGAATGCTTACCAAACTTAATAATGATCTTTTATACTTCTTGGTCAGTTTGAATGCAATTTGTAATTTTAACCTTGGATGGCGATGAAATGAAGGTGCAAATCCAAAAAGTTTTTTCGGTCTGATTTTAGGCCCATGCAAAAAAGTTACAAAAAATTTTCATCCTTCAGAAGATTAAATTCATTCGTTCTGTAGAATTCTTCCTCGGCTGAAGGGCCGACTGCTTCCTTTCCTTCGTCTCCAATCCAAAATAACAATAACCCTTAGTTGGTAAATCTTTGGAGTTTTAATATGAAAAAAGAGATTTTTATCAGCGAAAGTATGGGGGAATCTCGCATAGCCATCGTTGAAGATGACACTCTTGTTGAAGTGTATGTTGAGAAACAAGATCGGCAACGGATGGTTGGGAATATTTATAAAGGACAAGTTGAAAATGTCCTCCCAGGTATGCAGGCTGCTTTCGTTGATATTGGATATGATATCAATGCCTTCCTCCCTTTCTCTGAAATAGAAAATTCAGCCTATTTGGCTGACGTTGATGACGAAGATCGTGAATCATCCAAAGGCCGTAAGAATAAAAACGGTCAGGGGAAAACACGTCGAAAATATCAGGATAATATTGATGTGGATTTGAAATCTGGCCAAGATATATTTGTCCAGGTAATCAAAGAAGCATTTGCTGGAAAAGGTCCGAGAGTCACAACTGAAATAGCCCTCCCCGGCAGACTTTTGGTTTTAGTCCCAAATGCAAAATATATTGGTATATCCAAAAAAATATGGGATAAATACGAAAGACGCCGGTTAAAGAAAATCGTTTCCTCAATGAAAGAAAAGGGCATGGGCGTCATTGTTCGTACTGTTGCAGAAGGCAAAAGTGAAGAACTATTAAAAAATGATTTTTCCATTTTGGTGGAAAACTGGAAAAAATTACAGAATAAAAATGACCGGGCAAAAGGCCCCTCATTGATTTACGAAGATTTAGAAACAGCGTCCAGTATCATACGTGATTTATTCACACCGGATATCAATAAAATTGTCATTGATTCCAAAAAGCTATATCGCAAACTCCAAGGGTATTTGGAAGAAGTTTCACCCAATATGGCCAATCGGTTGGAACATTATAAATTGAAACAACCGCTTTTTGAAAGTATGGGAATCGAAAATGAATTAGACAAATTGCTTCGACCAAAAGTTTGGCTGAAAAGTGGTGCCTACCTCATTATAGAAAAAACTGAAGCTATGGTGGTGGTGGATGTAAATAGTGGGCGATTTGTGGGAAAGAAAAAACATGAAGAAAATTCACTTAAAATAAATCTGGAAACATGCAAAGAGGTGGCTCGCCAACTTCGTTTACGAGATTTATCCGGACTTGTGGTTATTGATTTTATCGATATGCGTGAAGAATCCAATCGTCGAAAAATCTATTACGAACTACGTAAAGAATTAAAAAAGGATCGGGCAAAGGTGGCCGTATCCCCAATCTCAGAATTTGGACTATTGGAAATGACTCGTCAACGAATCCGATTAAGTTTGTTGGATTCTATGAGCGAAGAATGTCCCACCTGTCATGGCTCAGGACGCATTATGTCACGAGAAACATTGATTACGCGAATCGATCATTGGCTACGTCGGTATAAATCCAAACATCGCAGTTTAAAGCTAAAATTAGAGCTTCATCCCGAGATCGCTCATTTTATGAAAGATAATAAAAAGGCACTCCGAGGATTGATGTGGCAAAATTTTACCTATATTAGTATCGAAGGAAATCAGAACATCGCCCGAGATGAGTTTCGCTTCTTAAATACAAAAAATGGACAACTAAAAGAAATAGAGCACGTAGGGGTTGAACGAAAGGAAAATTTAGCTTAAATTACTTGGCTTTTTTGGAGAAAAAATGTTTGCAATCGTTAATATATCAGGAAAACAATACCGCGTCGAAAAGGGTGACCAGATTAAAGTGGCACTTCTTGAGACCGAAGCCGGAAAAAAGGTCAAATTTGAAAATGTCCTTTTAACTGATGACGGTAATAAAGTTACCGTAGGTAAACCCACGGTAAAAGGTGTCACCGTATCCGGGACAGTCATGAATCATGGCCGGGACCGAAAAATTATTATCTTTAAGAAGAAACGGCGGAAAGGATATCGCCGTAAAAATGGACATCGCCAGGATTTTTCTTTGATTCAAATTGATTCAATTTCTGGATCAGCACCAAAGAAGGAAGCGGCACCTAAGAAGGCAGCCGCCAAGAAAAAAACAGCTAAAGCTGAAAAGAAGGAAAATTAAAAATGGCACATAAGAAAGGAGTTGGAAGCTCCAGAAATGGTCGTGATTCCAATTCAAAAAGGCTGGGCGTTAAAGTGGCCGATGGGCAAAGCATCCTTGCTGGTGGCATTATATTAAAGCAGCGCGGTACGAAGTTTCATCCCGGTGTCAATGTGCGCCGTGGCGGAGACGATACATTATTTGCCACTTCTGATGGTGTTGTACAATTTAAGCGGAAAGGTCGCGAACGTAAATTTGTTAGCGTTTTAAATAACAACTAATAAAATTTCATTTCATTCTGTAAAAAACCCTGTATCAGATTAATGATACGGGGTTTTTTTATGTTTGGAAGTGGTTAAATGCCTTAATTTCTAATGACTGATAACTCGAATAAATCATCGGAAGGATTTACTATGTCAAAACCTAAAATTTCACTAATTGGCGGGGGTCAAATCGGTGGGAACCTTGCCTTGTTGGCCGCACAAAAAGAATTGGGTGATATCGTTATTTTTGATATACCCAAAGCTGAAGGAATGGTAAAGGGAAAAGCATTGGACCTTATGCAGCTTCGCCCTCACGATGGATATGATTCCAATATAATTGGTACTTCAGATTGGAATGATCTAAAAAACACTGATGTCTTTATCATCACAGCCGGGATCCCAAGAAAACCGGGCATGGACCGTGAAGATCTCTTGGGAATAAACCTTGGTATTATGAAGGATGTTGCCACCCACATAAAAGAACATGCGCCCAATGCGTTTGTCATTGTGATTTCGAATCCATTAGATGCAATGGTTTATGCGTTTTACAAAGTTTCCGGATTCAGTAAAAATAAGGTGGTCGGGATGGCTGGCGCGTTGGATAGCGGTCGGTTCCGAACGTTTATTGCCATGGAAACAGGGCTGTCTGTGCAAGATGTTACATGTATGGTATTAGGTGGGCATGGCGATACAATGGTTCCCATCACCCGATTAGCTACGGTCGGCGGTGTTCCTGTAACCGATCTGATTTCACCTGAGAGATTGAAAGCAATTGAAGATCGTACCCGTGTTGCGGGCGGTGAAATTGTGAAACTTTTTGGAAACGGTTCCGCATTTTATGCCCCAGCTCAATCGGCCATTGAAATGGCAGAATCATATTTAAGAGATAAAAAACGTGTCATTCCCTGTGCATCCCTTTGCGAAGGCGAGTTTGGTGTGAATGGCTATTTTATAGGAGTACCAACTGTGATCGGTGCCGGCGGTGTTGAAAAAATTCTGGATTTTACATTAACAGGTGATGAAAAGGCAGAATTAAACAATACATTGGATGTAGTGAAGAAAACCGTCTCAGAGACCGGTTTATAATCTTCATTTTCCACCAGCACCCGGTGGAAAATATAATCAACAAAAGAAAAAGCCCGTTGGTCATTAATCAAGGGACTTTTTCTTTCTTTATGCTCCAGGCACAAAAATACCCAAAAACTTATATTCATAAATATTTATAGCTACATGACAACATTTTTTACTATTACCGTGTCATACCTATGTGACCAAATTAAATTTTGAAGAACGACATCAGACAATTAATACAATTAGCCCAAGCTGGAGATTCGAAAGCATTTCACCAACTTGTGGCATTACACGACGAGAAAATAATGACATTGGCTTTCCAACTCACTCAAAATACAACAGATGCAGAAGACCTCTACCAAGAGGTTTTTATAAAGGCATATAAAAGTATATCAAAATTTCGCTTTCAGAGTGCATTCTATACTTGGCTATACAGAATTACGGTAAATACTTTTTATAATTTGAAACGGTCACAAAACAAAATTTCTATTCAAGAGGCAATAGAAGATGGGTCAGATCATCTTTTAAATATTTCTGAGGAACCAAATGATTCTCCCAAACGAAATGAAATTATCATTGCTGTAAAAGAAGCTGCAGAAAAACTCCCTCAAAAACAGCGGACTGCTTTTTTACTCAAACATATGCAAAACTTAAAAATTCGTGAAATTTCCGGAATTATGGGTATTGGTGAAGGCACCGTAAAAAAATACCTATTCCGGGCCATGGAAAAACTCAGAATCGAATTAAAGGATTATCGACATGCCTAATATTTCCAAAAAACTGAAAGAAAAGGCCACGCTTTATGTCATGAATGCCATGACAGATCAAGAGCGCGACCTGTTCGAATCATCCATGACAACTAATGATGCATTAAAGCAATATGTTGATGAATTAACACATACCCTGTCATTAACAACACATTCATTTGATTACAAACCATCAGAAGAAGAATTACAAGGTCAACGTAATTTGTTAAGGGTAAAGACTGTTCAGTTGGACAACATTCAATCTAATGTCCCATTATTAGAAAAAGTAAGTCTTGCATTTGAAACAGTTCTTTCACCTCGTCAACCCATTTGGGCGGTGGTAACGTACGTGGTAATTGCTTTTATTGCCGGTCAATTTTTATCAGTTACCCCCGTTCAGGATGCTGCTACACATAATGGGTTTTCATCTGCCGAAATTTTAGGACTCATTCAAGAAGGTGCACTTTCAAACGTTCAGTTTGAAAAATCCGAAGGTGACAACATCCGCCTGGCGGTGGAAACAAAACAGAATGTAGATGTATCCGGCGGTACCAACGATGAAATTATCCAGCATATACTGTATTATTTATTACTCAACGATGCAAATCCGGGGAAAAGACTCCAAGCCGTGAGCCTCTTAAAAACCGTGCCTGCTCATGATAACAAAAAACTCGTCCTCATTTCATCTATTTTGTCGGAAACCAATGCGGGGGTTCGCCTTAGAGCGCTGGATTTATTATCTCAATTTGAAACAGACAAAACCATTCGGGATGCCTGTTTGAAAATTTTACTGGAAGACCAAAATGAAGCTGTTCGAATGGGGGCCCTATCTATCCTGGCCAATAGTCCATCAGCAGATATTGTTCCTGCCCTTCGAGTGGTGAGTCTTATGGACCAAAATGAATATATTCGTGAACGGGCAGTAGAAGTGATGATCGACATAAGTTACTTAGCCGAAGACCAAGCATTAGAGGTAATTCAATGAAATATCTTATTCCATTAATATTCATCGTCTCAGCTCATACCCAAAACTTGTATGAGTCATTCGAAACGTTTGATAAAGATTCAAAAAATTGGTATGTAGCCAAAACGACATACGAATTTGATGTCAGTAAAGCAGAAGGAAATAACCGAGTGGTTGAATTCAGCAATGTCATCGGTGACATTTCTGTTGAAGGAAAACCAACAACAACTGTTACGATTATTGAAAAAATAAAAATACGATCAAAAACCAAGTCATCAGCAGAAGAAATATTTCAATCCAGCAAGGCTGAAGTGTCCAAATCCGGGATGGGACATATCCAATTTAAGGGAGACAAAAAGTTCCGTTCCCATAAGGTTCACTATGATTATGATGTCATCGTCCCAAATCATTATAACCTGAGTATGCATACTTCCGGCGGTGATGTAGAAGTGTTATATCTTACTGGAGAAGCTTATCTCAAAACCAGCGGCGGTGATGTGGATGTGACTGCCTTAACCGGTCGTCTCACCGCCAAATCATCCGGTGGCGATTTAACCCTAGAAAAAGTGAAAGGGGTTGCCAATATCCGTACATCCGGCGGTGATATAGAAATTACTGATTGTGTAGGCAAATTGGAGGGGACTACATCCGGTGGCGATATAAATGTTTCTTTCTGTCAGGCCGAAGTAGATATGCATACCAGCGGAGGAAATATTGATTTTAAAGAAATTACAGGCAAAAATATTTACGGTAGGACTTCCGGAGGGAACATCGAAGTTGAAGATATTAAAGGTGATGTGAAAGTTTTTACATCCGGCGGAAATATAGAAGTGGTGAACATAGACGGCCATTTAGAAGGCGAAACATCCGGTGGCCATATTGATCTTGATCGCATTCGCGGTGATATTGATGTGAAAACCAGTGGCGGGACTATCAATGGTGATCGCATTCACGGAAAAATATATGCCCGAACCAGTGGTGGATCCGTTATTATTGAAAAGATCTGGGATCAGTCGTTGAAAAATCATGACATTAATTTGAGGACCAGCGATGGTAGTATTGAATTAATCCTACCGGGTAATTTTCCTGCTTCCTTTGATGCATTCGTTGAAAATCGTAGATCCACAGGCGCCATCGATTCTGAATTCCCATTACAAATTCGCCTGGACGATGGCGACGTTATTGGCACGGGCGACATAAACGGGGGAACGTTTATTGTGAAATTAAAATCGCACCGCGGCTCAATCACTATAGAAAAGGATTAAGGCCATGAAAATATTATTATCATTTATTATTCTGAATATGGGAATTGCCCAGGACACAACTGAGGTAAAAATCGTTGTTGATCCAGCCATTTCTACAGAATCCACCCAAGATCAGAAAAAAGAAAACTTAGCCACAGATGAATTCACATTCCGTGCGGACGTAACCATTGACTCTGGTGAGGTATCCGAAACCAATATGCGTATCATCGGTGGAGATTTGACTGTTTTTGGTACCGTGAATGGCAAGATAACCTTATTTGGTGGTGATGCTACCCTAAAAAATGGCAGTGTGCTGAATGGCGAAATCATTACCATCGGCGGGAACGTTTACCGTGAACCGAAAAGTATGGTAAATGGAAAAATTATCGAGAATAATCTGTCGGAAGGATTGATTTACCGAGAAACGGACAAGGAAGATGCCATTCAGGGAACAACTGAATTTGGATTGGATCGTAAATCAGAACGATCCCGCCAAAGTTGGATTCATCCCGAACACTCTGTCCTTCAGTATAATAGAAATGAAGGCCTATTGCTTACACCCTTTAATGAACGTTGGGATCGTCATTCAAAATCAAATTTTAGACTTAATTGGTCTGCAGGGGTTCGCTGGAGAAAAGGATTTGCTCCTGATTATGCGGGTCGTGCAACTTTTGAAAAAAACTTTTTTGAAAATCAGAATTTAGTCCTCTATACCAGTTTATTTAAAGAAGCGCGAACCGATGATGGATACCGACTACCACAAAAAGAAAATGATTGGGCCAGTTTTCTCGCACGCCAGGATTTTTATGACCGCTGGGAGGAGCAAGGATGGGAAGTGGGTGGCGGATTAAATCTATTCAGGAATTTCAGAATCAAGGGCCGGGTTGTATCAGCGGAACAAGATACGCTCCCAGTTTGGAATATGTATAGTGTATTTGAAAAAGGACGGAACCTACGACCCAATCTTGTTTTGGATCCAACCGCTGTTAACTATTCGGAAATTTCCATTATGGGCAAATCAGCTCATTATTCACCATTGAGTACGGGGTTAGCCGTGTTTTTGCAATCTGAATTCATTCAGGCTGGGGGAGATTCTTCCACCGTGTTTAAAATGGATTATGGAAAAGCCATCCAGCGAAACTTGGCATTAATCGTATTCAATTGGGAATTTTCAGAAGGACTCGTTTTTCGTTCCCGTCTAATGATTGGCTCTGCCGGAGAAGCACTTTCTCCCCATCGTTTATTTACCGTGGGGGGGCTTGGCTCTGTTGCAGCGCAACCCTATAAACTTCAGCAAGGGAATCAAATGGCACAGTTAAACCTGGCATTATTTTTAACCCCTACATTCACCGACGGCGATTGGCTCATTTCATTTTTTGTTGATGGGGGTCGAGCGTGGACAGGAAGTTCTTGGGATACGGGCTGGATATCCGATAATCCAAAGTTAGGCATATCTTCAGCAGGAATCGGTTTCGGCAATGGCGATCTTGATGATGACCTTCATGTGATGGTTAATATTGCAAAACCACTGGACCATGATGGCCCTATCGAAACAACCTTTCGATTTAACTTTTCATTTTAACATGAAAAAGACACAATATATCACAGCAATCATTCTCCTTTCACTTGGAATAGCCCAGGGTCCATCCACTCCCCTATTTCAACAAGATAAAGGGCGTGACGACAAAGGAAAGTGGGTCCGGGATCATTATAATTATACAGTGGGCGATATAGATCAACTGGAAGTGGATATTGAATATGTTATGGGGGAACTCAACCTGGATGCAAACATGAAACCCAAATTAATCAGCGGAAGTATCTTTTATTACCCTCTCTGGTTTGCACCTGAGATTGAATATGAAGAAAGGTCTAATCGAGGGGTTCTTTCAATCCGAACAGATCAGGACGATAATTATAATTTTGTTTTGAGTGAGTATAAAATATTTAAAAAGGGCTTCAGTGAATTTGAAGATAATTCACTCGATTTTTCCCTTCCAACAATGATCCCGATTGACTTGGATTTGGATTTCGGTATGGGTTCTGCCAATATTGATTTCACAGATTTAACATTATCCCACATCCAAATAGAAGGTGGAATGGGTGAAATGAATGTAGAAATGCACAGACCCAATCCTATGGTGTGTGATTTCCTAAAAATTGATACAGGCTTAGGATCATTTGAAGCGGAAGGATTGGGAAATATAAATGCGCGAGAAGTAGACATTGAAGTAGGTATGGGATCAGCCGAAATTGATTACCGTGGCCACTTTACCCATGATGTTGAAATTGATATTGAAGTAGGTATGGGATCGCTTGAGCTGATACTACCAGATAATGTGAATGTGAAGGCAAAAGTTCGCCACAATTTTTTATCCAGTATTGATATGGATGATTTAATCAAAAAAGGGAATTATTATTTAACCGAGGATTGGGAATCTGACCGGCCAACTGTCTTCCTCGATATTAGCGTCGGACTTGGATCGGTTGACATCGATTTAAGACATTAAAATAAGGAAATTATAAAAATGAAATATTTTATTGGCCGTCGATAAAAACTGATCCTTCTTTTATTTCAACTTCAAAAGTTTTTACTTTTAAAACCGAATTGGCTACAGCACAAGCACTATCAACATCGAATTCCCATAGATGAAATTTGCATTGAATTATTTTATTTGAAATATTTCCATCCGCCAACGAACCACCTCTATGAGGACAACGATTATCCCAGGCATGAATTTTTCCTTTTATATTAAACAAAGCGATGGGAATATCATTTACCATCACCAGTTTACTCCCCCCTTCTGGAATTTCAGAAAATTTTGCGACCTTTATCATTCAACCATGGCTAATACTTCGGCCACCAATTTTTCAATTCCTTCGGCTGCTTCCTTAATTGATTTAGCCTCCATATAAGCAGGTGTGGTAATGATCTTCTTTTCCTTGTCAATAATCATTTCAGTGACAGGACATGCCACATGTACACTGCCCATTGCCTTTATATCACCGGCAGTTGTTTTATCCGAACCAATGGTCATTTCAGCCGATTCATCCAACTCACCCATAATTTTGGCCATCATAGCCGGGGCAATACAAATAGCGCCAATGGGTTTTTGCAAAAGATGGACTTCTGTAACCAATCGATATACATCGGGATTAATAGAACAATCAGCCCCAGCCATCGCATAATCACATAAGTTTTTTACCACACCAAATCCCCCGGGAATTATCAATGCATCAATATCATGGCCCGTTACTTCCGCCATATCCTTTATATCCCCTCGGGCAATCCGGGATGACTCTACAAGCACATTGCGGAATTCATCCATTTCCTGCCCGGTATAATGGTTCACCACATGCATTTGGTCAATATTGGGTGCCATAAGAATCATTTCGACTCCCGCACGATCTAAAGCCAACATTGTGATGACTGTTTCATGGATTTCTGATCCATCATTCACCCCACACCCCGATAACAATACACCTACTTTTTTCATAATTTACCTATTTGTTTAATAAATTGTAGAGATTCAGCATGCTGAATCTCTACTTTATATTTTGATTAATATTCCTGTTTAACCCCGAAAATTTGGTCCGTTTTGCTGCAGATCCTTTAAACAATTTACGAAACCCGTCTTTATCCATTTTAGTCCAATCTTCATTAGACCATTCTAAAAATTCCTTACGAGGCTGAAAAGAAGATTCAGTGGATACTTGGCTGAATTTTTGATTCCATGGACATACTTCCTGGCAAATATCACATCCATATATCCAGCCGTATAAATTTTCAATATCACTAAAGTCACCACGATATTCAATGGATTGATATGAAATACATTTTCTTGAATCCATGGTGTATTCACCCAATGCATGGGTGGGACATGCGTCAATACATGCAGTACAAGAACCACAAAGATCCTCATTAAAAATCGGATCGTAATCCAGCTCAATATCTAATAGAAGTTCACCTAAAAAAAGCCAACTGCCATAATCTCTCGAAATCAAATTGGTATGTTTCCCCTGCCAGCCCAATCCTGCTTTCTGAGCCCATACTTTATCCATTACCGGAGATGTATCGACGCACACAATTCCTTTCATTTCCGGGTTTTCTTCTTTCAACCACGCCAATAAATAAAACAGTTTCTTCTTCAATAAATCATGATAATCATCCCCCCAGGCATAATTGCTGAATTTAAAATCAGTCGTTATATCTGACTGATCTTTTCCGACAAAATAGTTCATCCCGACGCTAATAACAGACTTCGCTTCCGGGAAATATGAATGAATATCTCCCCGCTCATCCTTTCGCTTTGCAATCCATTCCATGGTGGCGTGGTTACCTACATTTAGCCATTGGTCTAGATTCCTCTTCGCGTCCGGTGTGGGTTCCGCTTTCGCAATACCCACTTTTTGGAACCCCAATCCCTTGGCTTTTGATTTGATTGATTCTGAAAGAGAATTTCTCATCACAGAATTTAGAGAACTCAAATTACCATATCACACCAAAATTGGGATGTAAATTTTAGCGACTTATGACTGAATTACATCCAAACTTAATCGAATGGAAAACTGGCGGTGAGATGAAATCTGTATTGTCCGGTTCGTTAAAAATATTTTGTAAACAGATTGGAAACCCAAATGCAGATGCTGACAAAACGGTCCTTTTACTTCATGGGTTCCCCGAGTCGTCATATTCTTACCATCGTGTTATCGAAGGTTTAAATACTTTTTTTGACCGCATTATTCTTTTTGACTTTTTGGGTTTTGGTCTCAGTGATAAGCCTTTGAACCATACTTATAGTTTAAAAGAACAAGCCCAGATAGCCCTGGAAGTATGGAAATCCTATGGGGTGAAAGGTGGGCACCTAATTGCCCATGATATGGGAGATAGTGTCGCCACAGAACTGGTGGCCTTAGCAAATGCAAGAATCGGAGATTGGTTTCCAAATGAATTTCAATCAGTCACATTCACCAATGGCGGTATGGTAATAGAACTTGCCGAACTTCGAATCCTTCAAAAACTGATGCTTAATCCTATACTCGGGCCTTTCCTTTCAAAACTATCCAAGTATAAGATATTTAAACAGCAAGTATATAGTGCCAATGGCAGTTTACAATTGAATGAATCTGAAATTAAAATCATGTGGTCAGCATTTCGAAGTGGGAATGGAAAAATAATTGGTCATCGGCTTATACAGTATATACATGACCGACATAGATATCAAAATAGTCGATGGCTGCCGGCATTAAAAGAAACAACAATTCCGATTCATTTATGCTGGGGTGAGTTGGATTCAGTTGCTCCCATTGCAATTGCTGAAAAATTAAGTAATGATATATGTAGGGATGCGTGCTTTACACGTATGGCTGAAACCGGCCATTTTTGCCAAATGGATAACCCGGAAAAATGGATAGAAAGTGTATTGAGATATTACCGAGAGATTTAGTCCTCACTTTTCAATAATTTTTCTGCCCATAAAATACCGATGATTGTTTTTACATCGGTGATTTTTCCATTCCAGACCCATGACAATGCTTCTTCTAAAGATGTGGGAACTAATTCCAAAAATTCGTCAATATCTAAATTATGTTCTGTTTGGATCAAATCTTCTGCCAAATACATCCACATTTTTTCATTGGTAAAGCCAATAGCAGGGTGAATATTTGTTAAGAAAGTTAATTTATTAGTTCGATATCCTGTTTCCTCTTCCAGTTCTCGATGGGCACAATCGATTGGTTTTTCACCTTCATCCAGTTTACCGGCGGGAATTTCAATAAACTCGTCTTTCGGACCATAACGAAACTGCCGAATCAGACAAATATTTCCATCAGGTAATATGGGAATGATACATACGGCACCGGGATGGTCTATCCATTCTCTTGTACTGGTTTTGCCATTGGGTAACTTTACTTTGTCTAAGTACAAATCCAGATACCGACCAGAGAATACTTTCTCTGAAGAAATTTTAGTTTCTTTTAAATCTGACAATGATTAAAATTAATTATCGGTATTCTTTAAGAAGAATTCTGGCTTTTTTGATCTGTTCCCAATCAGCGAGAGATTCTACTTTTGTTGGGGTCATATTGGTGACTTCTTCTAAGAGAGAAATTGCTGAACTTTTTTCTTTATTTTTATAAAGTGCTTGGGCTAAATACACTTTTTGAACCGGCTTTGCGTCGCCTGTCTCGTTCGCTTTCTTCAGCCATTTTATGGCTTCATCGTTATCAGGCCAGGAAAGAAAAAAAGGAATATACGGTGATTTATAATGAACAGCCCCCAACATAAAATAACCACCACCGTCTTCATAGTTAGGGTTTAATTCAATGATGGTGAGTGCATGGTCTTTCATTTGATCCGCCACACCTTCCTTTGCAGCTGTCAAAATACCATACACTTCTGCCCAACTTCCCAGATTCGATAAGTACCAATAATGTAATTCAACATTTTTGGGATATTTATCTAAATTTTCTAATGCCAATTCCTTAGCGCTATTATAAATAACTTTTTTTTCATTCTTAGTTTTGGCAATATACTTCCCTTTAAAATAGTAGGATTTTAATAATCCCACCACTGCCTCTACTTTACTTTCATCCATAGCAAAATGAAAGAATTCTATTGCGTAATTAATCTGTTTTGGGTTGGCCTGATCTTCTATACTGCCTTCGGCCCTGCGATTGTAGGCGGTCATTCCTTTTTCCAAATTGGATTGGGAAAAAAGAATTCCAGCCCATATGAAAATAATCAACCCATATTTAGTCATTAAAAATATTCAATATAAGTAATTTTTAATTCACGCTGGAAATAATCCACTTTTTCATCGTCAAAAAGTAGATTATTAAAATCCAATTCAATATGAAGATGTTCCACAAATGTCCAGCGAATAGCTGCATTTAAATAACCGCCTTTACTAATAGACATGGTTTTTGCCGTCATGTCATTTTCATTCAAGGCAGCATTATATTCCAACAATAATGATAATTCAGGATTGAACTCTATGTCGAATCCGAAAAAATAATTCATATCCTTGTCGCCGTCATTTACTTCTGCAAAATTATAATTTGTACCTGCATGCACACCAAGATTTCCCAAGGGGGTTTTCCAGTTTTTGCTACCTGCCAAATATAAGCCCATGGCTTTCACATCATAACGCATGAGTGAATCAGCAGCATTGAAATGACCAAGTCCCTGGGTATTCACTCCAAAGGAAACACCGGGCATGGATTCCGTTTCATCAATGAGTCGATATTTAAGATTCGCTTCTGGCCTTGGATACCAAATAAGGCTATCATCACCGATTAAATTAGCCGATCCAAAGGAAAGCCCAAATTGAAAGCGATCCGTAATTCCCACGCTGAGAGAGGTGGTAAGTCCCCCGCCTTTTTGAACGCGCATTTCCATAGCGTAACTTCCGCGAACAAGTGTTCCAGCTGATGGTACAGTCACTAATGTTGTTGGGGGCGGATAGGATTGTGCCCATCCAAATGTGGAAAGTAAAATAAATAATGGTATTGAGATGGATTTAAATAACTTCATTTAATCCTCTAGTATGTGGTTATAGAGCCGTCAATTTAGCCAATGTACTCCACCCAATGCAAGTTCAGGGGAAAATCCGTTCTCCATACTTCGATGTAATGGATTGTACTCTAAATTTTGGCATTGTTAATTCACCTTTTTCACCAATAAGAATAAAGGTAACGCGCTGATTACCCAATTCAATCAGATGAATCAACAAACTATCCCCATTGGTCAGCACCATTAAATCATAATCTGTTTTAGGGATAAATACGTCAAATGGAACGGTTAAATCTTTTTCTCGAATTTCTTCTAATATAATTGAAATTTCGTCCAGTCGATTTCCATAACGCGGCGGCGGTGTTTTATATAATTGATCGGCCGGTGGTTTAACCAATGCCACATGGCTCACTTCTTGCCCACGATGGTCAAACTCCCAGATTTCTTTCCGGTTCGTCAACATATCTATAGAATATGCAAATCGGCGAATGGGTTTTTCCGTTGGTAATGATATCCAAACTTCACCACTTAATAAGCCCAAGTGATCATAAATAAAATCGATTTTTCCATAATGGTCACCTCGAATATCGGTAAAATGGATTGATTCAATTTGATCCGATTCATTCAGGATAAATTTGGATTCCTGCCCCTCGTAATATCCCTGAATTTGTTTAGGGCTTTCCTTCCGAAATTCTTCTGACCATGGTTCCTCCATCCCATATTGAATCAGGCTATCCGGTTTTTGATCAGCATTTAGGAAATACCGTCGGATCAATTTTTTCCCTGGATCATATTCTAATACTTCACGTTTCAGAGATTCCCCATCCACATCAATCCATTCCTTCATGACAGCCATTTTTTTTACATTATAAAAAACCTGAAGGTGCGATTTTTGAAATCGATCCGTCGCTAACAGACGATCATCCGCCATAAAATCATGATCATTTGCATAAAAGCGCATAAAACTAACTTCTCTATTCTGGCCAAATAGGATACTTACGATAATCAATATGGATGAAAGTACTCTCACACTACATTCCTTTATGATCGGACATTTGGCTCAAAAAGCCATTGGACCAGGATTCAAAATTTCCTTTTGTAATGGTTGATCGTATTTTTTCCATGAGGGTCATATAATAAGTCAAATTGTGGATGGTAGCCAAGCGTAACCCCAACACTTCCTTTATATTAAATAGATGGCGCAAATAGGCGCGGGTAAAATTTTGGCAGGTATAACATGTGCATTCCGGATCAATCGTTTCAAACGATTCTTTATGTCGATTATTCCCAATATTGATGATGCCGTGACTGGTAAATAATTGCCCATTCCTGGCATTTCGTGTAGGTAACACACAATCAAACATATCTACACCCAATTGAACGGATTTAACCAAATCTGTTGGGCGACCCACACCCATAAGATAGCGCGGTTGATCCTGAGGAAGTATGCCATCCATTTGCTCAATCGTTTCAAACATGGCATTTTTTTCTTCTCCAACAGCCAAACCGCCAATCGCCATTCCACACTTGGCAAAGGGCATTAATTCTTCAGCACTTCTTTTTCTAAGAGATTCACAGATACTCCCCTGAACAATGGGAAACAGTGTTTGCTGCCAATCAAATAATGGACCATTGTTCTCTAAGTATTCATGGGATTGCCCCATCCAAAGGGTAGTGCGCTCTACTGCTTTTTCAACGATTGATTCTTCCGCTTCCCCCGGAGGACATTCATCAAAAGCCATGATAATATCAGACCCTAAATGGCGTTGGATATTCATGGATACTTCCGGTGTAAAGAAGTGTCGGCTTCCATCCAAATGAGATTGGAATTCCACACCTTCGTCGGAAATTTTATTTAATCTCGCCAATGAAAAAACCTGAAACCCACCACTGTCAGTTAAAATAGATTTTTCCCAATTCATAAATGAATGAAGGCTCCCAGCTTTGTGGATTAATTCATGGCCGGGGCGAATATATAAATGATACGTATTCCCAAGAATAATCTGCGCATCCAGTTTTGTGAGTACCTCCGGGTCAATTGTTTTAACGACACCTTGTGTACCAATAGGCATAAAAACAGGTGTGTGTATTTCGCTATGGTTTGTTTTGAGAATACCCCGCCGCGCCGACGTTCCTCTGTCGCTATGGACAATTGTAAATTGCATCAAAAAGTTTGATCCGAATTGGGGTTAAAACCCCAACTTTGGTGATTTTCTTGAAACACCGTCATAAATGACGGGGTAATTGAACTTACTAATTAAACTTATTATTGGATTCTTACCCCATCCTTTAGGATGGGGCGTGAACATCCCAACAAACAGGGGATTTATCCCCAAACTATCATTGTTAATCGAACTCATCAAAATAAAAGATGAAACGCTTCTCCCACATTAGTAACGCCTGATATTTTTATACCCTTTGGCTGCGTTTTCATGCGTTTCACATTTGCGGTGGGGGCGATTACTGATTTAAAGCCTAGGGCTTTAGCCTCATTAATCCGAGTATCCAATCTGCTTACAGATCTCACTTCACCCCCCAAACCAACTTCACCAATTAAAATGACTGACTTAGGTAAAAGTTTATCCCGAGCGCTGGATGCCACAGCAGTAATGACGGCTAAATCAGCAGCTGGATCATCAATTTTGAGTCCGCCAACTAAATTGACAAAAACATCTTGGGTTCCCATCAAAATTCCTAGTCTTTTTTCAAGAACAGCCAACAACATAGCCAATCGTTTAAAATCAAACCCATTTACATTGCGCTGAGGCGTCCCAAAGTTTGCATTAGAAACCAAAGCCTGAACTTCCACTAAAATCGGGCGACTGCCCTCCAAAGATGGAAATATAGTTGATCCGGAAATATCATCTCGTCTTTCAGCTAAAAAGAGTTCCGATGGATTTTTCACTTCAATGAGACCATTGGATTCCATCTGAAATATGCCCACTTCATTTGACGTACCAAATCTATTTTTTGCGGACCGAAGGATACGATGATCATGACGATCATCTCCCTCTATATACAAAACAACATCCACCATATGTTCCAGCATTTTAGGCCCGGCGATAATACCTTCTTTTGTCAAATGGCCAATAATAATGACAGCAATATTCCTTTGTTTCGCCAATTGAAGAAGCTGTTGGCCACATTCCCGGATTTGGCTCACAGAACCAGGGAGTGAATCCAACGCATCACTAAAAACAGTTTGAATGGAATCGATCACAACCAATTCGGGCTGGATTAAGGATACTTGATCTAATATGCCTTCTATCCGATTTTCCGATGAAAGGTGTAGGGTATCTGAATTCACATTTAACCGTCGGGCACGTAAGCCAATTTGCTCCTCGCTTTCTTCTGCAGAAACGTATAGGACTGGTTTTGTAAATGCAGGTAATATTTGAAGTGCAAGTGTGGATTTTCCAATCCCCGGGTTGCCTCCCAATAAAATGAGTGATCCGGGTAAAAGTCCACCGCCCAGAACCCGATCCATTTCTGCAATGCCTGTTGGGATGCGTTTGACTTCTTCACCTTGTAGAATATCTGAAAGTTTGCGAGAATCCCGCGCTAAACCACTATTTCCCTTTTTTCGCTTTTTGGAAACCTTAAATTCGCCTAGCGTTCCCCACTCATTACAAGAAGGACATTGGCCATACCATTTCGGATGATCATTCCCACAGGCTGAACATAGGTAAACTATTTTAGATTTTAGTTGGGGCATTATTAGGAGAGAAATTGGAAAGAGAACAATCCAGAACCAAGAGGAAAGGTATTAAATCCTTACCAATCATACCCGAGAGATAAATACCATTGAGGCTTAGAGAATCCACTATCAGTCCAATCATAAGCCGCTTCAATCCGTAATAAATATATAAAGGGGACTTTAATTCCGTATCCTATGGTTCGAACCCATGGCGAGAATTTTTCTGATATATTGTTTCCGTATTTTGCCTGCAAATAAGCAAAGTCTGAAAATTCCCGGCGATCATCCCAGGCGGCACCTATATCCATAAAAATATGGCCCCGGATATTGCCGAAAATAACTTTCATTGGGAATCCCAATTGAAAATATTGAATGAAGGGAAACCGGAATTCAAAATTGGCCAAGAATACATTGGTACCAAATCGCTCTGAATAACGAGCACCCCTAAGCGGATACGCAAATTCAGAAAAATAAATATCCTGTAATAATGTATTATTATTGCTGTCGAGGATTACATTACGCCAACGTGTTTCCCCCGTTGTGTCATCATCTACACCATCTGTCGATCCTGTGCCAAAAATCCAATTTTGCATGCCACCTAAAAAGTACTTTTGTGGGTTTTTCCCTGTACTCATTCCAAAAAATAATCGTCCGGCGAATGAATAATCCCGGGTAATCATTTGGTATTTCCGCATATCAATTTTTAGTTTTTGATAGGAAATGCCCTTATCCCCCATGGCAGGGCTCATTTCAAATGTTGTACTTTGGCGAAATCCATCGATGGGTCCCGTATATCCGAAAACAGCGTTGTCATAAATATAGCTCAAAGTAGGGTTGGCCGAAACAAAACCATCATCCTGAATAATTTCATTTTTGTTGAGATATGAATCGATATTAAAAAGTTTGTAATCCAAATTATGAATAATCAACCCAGCGTCAATTCGGTGAAATCGGTTGAAGGGACGTGAGGCCATGGCTGCCAAACCAAAATGACGCATGCGAGCCGTTAAATCTGTGACCATTCCCAATTCGTTAAAGGCATATCCTGCAAAAAAGAAATCCGCCTGATGGAATAAGGTAAAATAATAATTCAATCGATTTTTTAAATAGGCATAATTCAGGTAATAATCACTATTTTGTAACGAGATTTGAGATTCAAGGGCAACGGATATTTGGTGGTCTCCCATGACATCGCTGAAATAAAACATGAATAAACCTTGGTGACCAAATACATTATTATAACCATAGGCAGCTTGCGCAATGTCTAGACTAAACCGTGTTTTATAAGCTTGGGGGATGTATTCACCATCGTCCCTTTTATATAGTGAATCTGGTTTGGATTCTAAGGTCTGATCTATCATAGATTCATTATTATACTGCTCATATTCCCATGCAAATATATAGGTTGAATAATCTGTTGTATTGGCGTCGGTTCCTTTCAACTTATGTTTCCGCAAATCTGTTAATTCTTCCCGATCATTCTCTTCTCGATTTGCAATAAAATTCGTTGGCGCAACAGAGGTTGATTCTAAATTCAAGGGATTATTGATTCGATAAATATCCCACCCCAGACCCGAGTAGCCTGCAAATACCATTATACCATCATCACGGGTAAGGCTTAATTGAAAAAGTCCTGTTAGTAAATTTGTTACAACTTGTGCATCATTCGTATTTAAATCATGACGGAAAAGGTTCCAAGTTCCCTGATAATCTGCTGTATAAAAAAGGCTATTATCTGTATTAGCAAAAATTGGATAATTTTCATTATAATCGGTATTCGTAATCCTTGAAACGGTACCAGAAACAACATCAATCGTATAAATATCCTGCTGATCGTAATTATGATTCAGCATATCTTTAGCCGTTGTTTCGTCTTGATTAATGAGGTCGCCCCGATCCGATACAAAAACAATCATTTTCCCGTCCGGGCTCCAAGATGGTTCCGTATCTGAAAAAACATCAGCAGTAATGTTCGTATTTTCTTTGGAATCCAAATCGTAAAGATAAATATCACTGGCGCCGCCTTCATTCCCAACAAATGCCAACTGTTTTCCGTCGGGGCTCCAGGATGCAGTAAAAACGCCATCCAAATTAAAGTCGATTTTTTCGTCTTTCCCCGTATTGACATTAATTAAATACAAGGCATCATGGGCACCGGCTTTCGCCGCAATCACAATACGTTTACTATCTGGAGACCAACTAATCCCGGGCTGAAGGAATTTTAATTCCTCAAAATTGATGGACCGATTTCCTTTCACGACTCTGTCAATTTTTTTCCCCGTCACCGCATCCAAAATATAAATATCCATATATCCTGATCGGTCGGATAACACCGCAATCTTACTCCCATCGGGGGAAACGGTGGGAGAAACATTGTAAAAGTTTTTATCTTTTTTATGATCCGTCAGTGGTTTCGCAATATCCTTCAATTCATCCCGGCCAGCCACATCAGGATAATATTCTTTTTTAATATATTTATGCCATTGTTCAGTTAATTCTTCAAAGTCCATACCCAATGCTTCTTTGAATCCTTTTTCTGCATTACTATGACGTTTCATGGCTTGAAATATTTCACCAATTTTTTCTCGACCATATTTTGTTGCGATAAATCGCCATACAGACTGGCCACCCTTATATGCTAGAAAATATTCCAATTCACGAATCGTTGGGATTCTTTCATTGATGGCTAAATCACGAATAGTCATATCGGCCTGAGTATCCCAATTCATTGATAAATATTCTGCCAGTCCTTCGTTTGCCCAAAGCGGAATCCGAAGGTTCATTCCACCAGAAATCACATTTTGCATGCGGCCGCCATAGACCAAATCATTAATCATGGCGTGAACCAACTCATGGTGAATCACGTGGCGAAAAGCGGCATAATCACCTTCAAAGGGAAGAACAATCCTATTTTTAAATAATTCTGTAACACCACCGATCCCCTCCTGCATGTATTGACCAATCACATTGGTTTGCTGAAATTCATTATGGGAATGGTAAACAATAATCGATACGCGTTTTTTTAAATTCCAGCGAAGGTGCTTTGCTATTTGTTCATAAGCATCCGTAGCAACTTCTATTGTGAAATGAGCCAATTCAATTTCATCACCATAATAGTAAACATCAAATTGAGGTGAAGAAATAAATTGCCAATCAAAATCACGGTATTGCACCTTGTTTTGACCAAAAGATTGGGCATTGAGCATCGTGGATGCCATTAGGAAAATAATAAAAATAATTCGTTGCATGCTTTTATATACTTGAATTTAATCTATTCGTTCCCCAATTTCGACGATTATCAACGAAAAATGTTAAAATATTGATAAATTAAATTTTCCAGTTTCCAGATTGACTGACCCCTAAGTGAAACAGTATTTTACACACTATGGAATTGCCAATTTATTTTATTTCCGACATCCATTTGATGCTGGAAAGATCTGAATCCGAGGTAAGTCGCCAAAATAAGCTGTTCCAGTTTTTTAGTTTCGTGAAGGAATCTGGTGGAACACTTGTAATAAATGGGGACCTCTTCGATTTCTATTTTGAATACAAAGATGTTATTCCAAAAGTATATGTTCCTTTTTATCACGAAATACTCAAATTGCGCGAAGCAGGTGTGAAAGTGCATTTCGTCCTTGGGAATCATGATTATTGGGTTCTCGATTTTATCACAGATACCCTGTTTGATTATACGTATTTTTCCGATACCCAATTCGAGATTAATGGTAAAAAGTTTTATGTGACTCATGGAGATGGATATTTATCTTGGGACTGGGGATATCGAATCCTTAAGATTTTTATTCATTCCCGAATTTTTATTTGGGCATATCGCTGGTTACACCCAAGAATTGGATACGCCTTTGGCAAATGGATTTCTAAAAAGGGAGAACATTATTTACATTCAGATGCCTATAATAAAAGGATATGCGATGAAATGTCCATGCATGCCCAAAAACAGTTGGATCAAGGGTATGATTATTTTATTACAGGTCATTATCACCAGGCAAAGGATTTACCCCTGAATGGTGGTAAATTAATAATTCTCGGGGACTGGCTTAGCTTTTTTTCCTATGCAAAATTTGATGGCCATGGTCTGAAATTAAAATTCTGGGACAATCATGAAACGCCTTAATGTTATGCTTCCACTATTGGTTTCGCTCATTTTTATAGATGGGTGTTCCACGATTAAAAAATTCTGGCCGGGGAAACGGGGTGCAAAAGATGATATTTCATATGAATTGATTGAAAATCTCAGTACCGCTTTCAGTGAAGGAAAACTCCAGGCGCTTGAAGAAATGATAGCCATTTACGATGATACCAACCAACCTTTCGATGTAAGAATTGCAGCGGGAAAAGCATTGGCAGAAACACATCATCCAACCGCCTTAAATGCCATTTCAAAAACAGTGGGAGATGCAGCGGCACTTGACGTGACTTTCATGATTGCATCCATTGAATTATTAGCGGAATTTAGAGACGATCCCCGAGCGGCTGATGCCATGGTGAACGCCATGAATAAAGTTGAAATCAAAACCAATTCACTTCAAATGGCATTGATCCAAAATCTAAATAGAGTACGGACAAAAGACCAAGTGTTGGCATTGTTGGATCTCTATGAAGTGAGTCGAAATAATTTTAATCGTACCGAAAGATTATTAACAGAAACCTTGGGCGCATTGGGAACAGATGAAGTAGTTCCAATTCTTACAAAAATTTTAAGAGATCCTGATGTAAACTTAGGTATTCGCAATCGCGCATTGGAAATCCTCGGGAAGAAAGACCCGTCCCAAGTGGCCGGCGCATTTGCAGAATTGTTAGGGGATCCACAAACCAATTTAGAAGTCCAGGATTTTGCCCTAAACACTATGAAAGGTGTCAAAGAAGAAAACCTCATTCTCGCACTGCTCCAAACTTATCGATCCGGCAAAGATCAGTATTATAATTTATTAACAACGCTTTTAGAAGCATTGGGAGAATTCAATGATCCGGAAATTCGGAGAGCCGTTAAGGAAATAGCAATGAATGATGCATATCCCCAGGAAATTCGCATCAAGGCTATTGAAAAACTGTCTGACTTAGGCGGACATAATGTTATTCCAGATATTATAACTATACTATCTGATCCTGGGCAGTATAAATTTCATTCAGCCGTCATTAAAACTGTAAAGAACCTTGGCCAATACGAACAATATGAGCAAGAAATTCGACGTAGAACTTTTGAAGCACATCAAAAAGCGGTTTTGTTGAATGAATAAATTTATTTTATCCATATTTTTAATTAGTATTGGATTGAGTCAGAATGATGCAGACTCAACAATTGTGGCACCGTTTGATTCCATAGCTGTTATTGAGCCTGACACAACGCAACCAGTCCCTACCATTGAAATGCCAGAAACAATAGACACAACCGCACAGGATACATTGGTTCCCTTACCAGATATCCGTGAGTTGGGTGACAAAGCAGATAAACTTCCATTAGGTGAACCCTTTTTCGAATTGAAATCAAGCATTGATTTACTCCACCAACAAATGGATTCTCTCAAGCGAGTGATTTCCGTTTATGAAAAAGGGAGGGGTGCCATGCCAACCATCGATGAAGAATTACTGAACCTAATTAAGGTTCCGCAATTGCGGCATCGGATTGAACTTCAAAACGGGACAATCGTTAATGGTGAAATAATTCAGGAGGATGATTTAAGAATCATCGTTCAAACATCCATAGGTCAATTGGCAATTGAAATGGATCGCGTCGTAAACATTACAGAAGATTTGCCACCCAATGCCAAAGTTGAAATTATGGGAGAACCTTATGTAAATGCATTCCCCGATCGGGAAGAAATTGCAGGAACCATTAAAAATGTTGGATTGAAAAGGGCTGACTTTGTCCGGGTGATTGCCCATTTATGGTCAGCAACAACAGAACTGATTCAAATCGATTCTGTATTTGTTACGGGGCAAAAACAAAAATATTTAACAGGCATTCGGGCGGACACATCCCTTGAACCAGGTTCAATCAGCGAATTTAAACTCACCATTCCTTTGTCCGATGAGGATAAAGTCTCTTATCGGACCTATGAAGTTCGATGGGAATCATATAAATAAATTATTGTAACCCTGCGATTTTAACCATTATCGCATTTTGGGCATGCATTCGATTTTCAGCCTGATCAAACATAATTGAATTGGTTGACTCCATAACAGCATTCGTCACTTCCCTACCTCTTTCTGCCGGAAGGCAATGCATAAACAAGGTTTCTTTTCCAGTAGAATTCATCAGAGCAGAATTCACCTGAAAGTCGGCAAAAATTTTCTCCCGTTCTTTCGCCTCTTCTTTCTGGCCCATGGACGCCCACACATCCGTATATACCACATCTGCTCCGACCACTCCAGCTTTAGGATCGTGGGTTATTTCTACAGTAGAAATACCTGCCGCTTCAACCAGTTTGATTGGTTCTGGATCCGGCTCAAACCCTTCAGGACAAACACAGGTAAAATGAAATGGAATTCGCGCGGCCAAATGGAGCCAGGAATGAACAATATTATTCCCATCCCCCACATAAACTATTTTCATATTATCCAAATTTACACGGTGTTCATAAATAGTTAATATATCGGCCATGATTTGGCAAGGATGGTTATAGTCTGTTAAACCATTTATCACGGAGATTGATGCATATTTTGCTAATTCTGTCATATGCTTATGATCAAATAATCGGGCCATAATCATATCATTATAACCACTGAATACGCGGGCGATATCTTTGATCGCCTCTCTTTTTCCTATACCAATATCGTTTGGACCAAGAAATATAGCGTGACCACCTAAACGGAAAAATCCCGTTTCAAAAGATACCCGTGTTCTGGCGGATGGTTTGGCAAAAATCATCGCGAGAGAATGATCCTTAAACGGTTTATAATCTTCTTTATTTTTTAGTCTCTCCTTAATGCTTTTGGCTAATTCAAGTGTTTCCCAGATTTCGTCGGTTGTAAAATCGGTAATATGTAAAAAGTCTCTTTTCATCATTCCTCTTTAATTTTTATTTCCTGTCCCACATTTTCCATCATCTATAAACCATCATCCATCACCCATTTACCATCTTCCCTGTCCCATCACCCCTATAATATATATTTACTCAAATCCTGATCTTCAACAATATCCTGTAATTTTTCTTCAACCATTTTTTTCGTGATGGTAATTGTTTTCTTTCGGCCGCTTGATTCTTCAAACATGAATTCATCTAACAATGTGGTCATCACTGTATGGAGCCTCCGTGCACCGATATTTTCCATTTTTTGATTTACATCAGCTGCAATTTTTGCGATGGCGCGAATGGCATCCGTTTCAAACTTTAACGTCACATTTTCTGCACCAAGAAGGGCCATATATTGTTTAATCAACGATGATTCGGGGTGCTTCAGAATTTTAACAAAATCCTTCATAGAAAGCTTATGCATTTCTACGCGAATGGGAAAACGCCCTTGGAGTTCAGGGATCATATCGGAAGGAGATGATACATGAAAGGCACCGGCTGAAATAAATAATACATGATCTGTTTTCACCATACCATATTTTGTAGGTACACGACTGCCTTCAACGATGGGTAGTAAATCCCGCTGGACACCTTCTCGGCTCACATCGGGACCTGATCCTCCCCCATTCCGATCGACTATTTTATCAATTTCATCCAGAAAAACAATACCGTTATTTTCCACTCTATCTTTTGCAGACCGGACCAGTTCATCCTGATCCATGAGATTATCTGCTTCCATTTCTATCAGAATATGACGCGCGTCAGAAACTGGCATTTTACGCCGCTTGGTATGTCCAGGCATAACGTTAGACAACATATCTTTAATATTCATACCAATATCTTCACCGCCGCCTAAAGGACCAAAAACCTGCATCATGGGTGCCGCATCTTCAGTCACTTCAATTTCGATTTCACGATCTTCAAAATCACCATTTTGCAATTTTTGTTTTAGACGATTTCGTGTTTTTTTATGACGGGTGATTTCTTCTTTTGTCGGTTTATGGGCTCCATCGTTTGGAAATAGAGAATCCAAAATCCGTTCTTCTGCAAGGTTTTCTGCTAAACCTTGAACTTCAATTTGTTTTTCACGTTTTACAATACTCATGGCCACGTCGGTTAAATCCCGGATGATAGATTCCACATCCCGTCCTACATAACCCACTTCTGTAAATTTACTCGCCTCTACCTTTACAAAAGGCGCTTTGGCTAAGGATGCCAAGCGGCGGGAGATTTCTGTTTTTCCAACACCGGTAGGACCGATGAGTATGATATTGTTGGGCACAATTTCATTCCGCATAATTCCTTCAACCTTTTGCCGTCGCCATCGATTACGAAGTGCGATAGCCACGGCCCGTTTAGCATCCGTCTGCCCCACAATATACCTGTCCAATTCCTTTACAATTTGTTTGGGAGTGAGTTGACTCATTTTGATTCTAATATTGTAATGGAATCATTGGTGTATATACATAACTCAGCGGCAATTTGGAGAGATTTCTTCACAATCTTTTTGGCAGGGTAGGTTGTACTTTTCATATAGGCAGTAGCGGCGGCTTGGGCGAAACCACCCCCGGAGCCTATGGCAATAATCGGCCCATCCGGTTCAATGACATTCCCATCGCCGGATACGATAAAAGCGTGTTTTTTATCCATAAGTGCCAATAATGCTTCCAAGTGGCGAAGGTTTTTATCTGTACGCCATTCCTTAGCCAATTCCACGACTGCTCGGGTTAAATTACCTTCGTATTCATCTATTTTAGATTCGAATTTTTCAAAGAGGGTGAGGGCGTCAGCAGCGGCGCCGGCAAATCCCCCAAGAATGATTCCTTTTTCAGAATCAAACTCTCGAACCTTAATTGCCTTTTGCTTAAATGCCATGTCACCAAAGGTGACCTGTCCATCACCACCAATAGCAATTTGCCCTTTTTTTCGCACACCTAAAATGGTGGTTGACCGGATTTTTACATCCATTTATTTATCCAATAACAATTTAAATAACCGTGAGTCTGACGGTATAACCAACATAGTTTTATCATTAATTATTTTTTTATATGCATCCAATGTACGAACAAATTCGTAAAATTTTGGATCAGCAGAATAGGCATCAGCATACACTTCTACAGCCTTCGCATCTCCTTCTCCGCGAATCCGTTCTGCTTGTTTATAAGCATCGGCTAATATAATGGTTTTATCTCTATCAGTCGTGGCGCGGATTTTTTGTGCTTCTTCTTCACCTTCTGAACGAAATTTGTTGGCTTGTCGTTTTCGCTCTGCATCCATCCTGGCATAGATGGATTCCTCATTTTGAGATGGGAGATCAACTCGGCGAATCCGTACATCCACCACTTCTATACCGTAATCCCGAGTGGACAGATTGCTGGCCACAGTCACTTTTTCCATGAGTTCTTCACGATTCTCCGTGATGATTTCAACCATGTCATGGGTTCCCAACTCACGGCGGAGTTCAGAATAAACAATATCATCCATGCGACTGAGAGCAATAGGAATTGCCTGTACTGTTTTAAGAAATTGAAGCGGATCTACAATCTTCCAACGGACATAGTTATCAACAATGAGCGATTTTTTATCTTTGCTCAATATTTCTTCCGGTGGAGAATCGTATTCCAGGAGACGGTTATCAAAAACATTTTTTTCCTGAATGGGAAAAGGTACCTTCATGTGCAGACCTGGTTCTGTAATAATCCGGACTGGCTTTCCGAATTGAAGGATAACAACCTGTTCTGTTTCATCCACAATAAAAACAGATGTTAAACCGAGAAAAACAAGGATCGCCCCTATGCCAATTAATATTTTTTTCATGATTATTTATCCCCCTGAGGTTTTAAGTTCAACAAATTAATCAAATTCCCACTTTTTGCATCGGGAATAATGATTTTTTCTATTCTCGGTAATATTTCTTCCATCGTTTCAAGATACATTCGGGTTTCCGTCACCCCTTTTGCCTTTCGGTATTCTTTAAGAACTGCACTAAATTTGGCAACATCACCTTCAGCCCGGGCAATCCGAGCTTTTTTGTACCCTTCTGCTTCACGGATCATGGACTGAGCTTCACCCCGTGCTTTTGGAATTATATCATTCCGATATCCTTCTGCCTGGTTTACCATTTTATTTTTATCCTCTTTCGCCGATGCCACATCTTTAAATGCCGCAATCACTTGTTGGGGCGGGCTCACATCCTGCAGTTGAACTGCCACCACTAAGATACCCGTCTTATATTTATCCAGGATACTTTGAACCAATTCCTTGGTTTCTTCCTGTATCATGAATTTTCCCGATGTGAGTGCTTCGTCAATATTATGGCGTCCTACCACTGTTCTCAATGATGCTTCCGAAGCTTCTCTCACTGTTAATTCAGGTTTGATAAAATTAAATAAATACGCCTCTGGATCTTTAATCTTGTACTGAACAATCATTTCAGCATCAACGATATTTTCATCTCCCGTGAGCATCAGACTTTCCCGTTCCACAGTTTGATATTGATTCTTTCCAACGGAACGGAATCCAATTTCAATGCGTTTTACTTCTGTCACTTTGGGCGTTTTTACCGTTTCGATAGGATAGGGGAAATGGTAATTCAATCCCGACTGTGAGGCACGAGAATATTTTCCGAATGTTTGGACGACACCAACTTCATCCGGCCCCACCACATAAATCCCTGTGAGTAGCCACAGTACTAAAGCGATTCCCAATATCGGGAGCGCTCCCATTGTTAATAAGGGAACCTTAATTTCCTGGTCCCCTACGATAATTCGTTTGTATTGCATATGATCCTCTTCTTTATTTAGTTAATTGTCGTCGCAACCTCGCGACTGGCAAATTAAGTTGTTCTCTATATTTCGCCACCGTCCTTCTTGCCACCGGGAAACCACGATCTTTTAATTTTTTAGCCAAATCTGTATCCGTAAAGGGCGAATCTTTATTCTCATTATATATCAATTTCTTGAGTAAATCTTTGATCGTTTTTGTACTGACTTCTTCACCATCTTCTAATATATATCCTTCCGTGAAGAAGGATTTTAATTCAAAAATGCCATAAGGTGTATCTACATATTTTCCGCGAGTTGATCGACTGATGGTTGATATGTCCATATTTATTTCACTGGCAATATCTTGAAGTTTCATGGGGACTAAAGTTTCGATATCTCCATTGAAAAATACCGGTTGTTTCTTTATGATGGTTTCCATGACGGCAGTAAGCGTATGCCGTCTTTGCTGAATTGCCTGAATAAACCAATTGGCAGAATCATATTTTTCTTTTAGATATTTTTGCGTTTCGCGGGCAATATCCTTTTGATTTAACAATGTCACATACTCATTACTTAAATTGAGATCTGGAATCCATGAATCATTAACGATAACTACCCAATCTCCTTCCCGTTGCACTGCCAATAAATCAGGAATAACTGTTTCAGTTCCCGATCCAATTTTTCCTTCACCGGGTCTGGGATTTAAATGAGTGATCTCTTCAATGATTTCTCCAAGGGAATCTTTGGATATATTCATATTTAGTTGAATACTTTCATAACGATGGTTTGCAAAATCCCCAAAATAATTTAAAACAACCTGGTAGGCTAAAGTCTGCTCTCTCCCCTTCATCTGGATAAGAAGGCAGTCTTGCAAATCCTTTGCAGCAATCCCTGGTGGATCCAGCTGCTGCACTTTCTCCAATACATGATTGACTTCCTCATTTGTCCGATCATAACGGTCCGAAATTAATACAAGATCCACAGCTAAATAACCATTTTCATCTAAATTCCAGAGGAGTTCCTCTGCAATAGCCCGTTCCCAATCTGACAAGGTGAAGCTATCCAACTGACGCACCAATCCTTCCACGAAATCCACTTGTTCTGCCACGGGAATATCCCGATCGTTAGACCGAACGTTGTCATAAATATTTGCAGGCTCATATTCATCAGGGTCTTCTTCATAATCGACTTCTGCAGATTCTGTATCAACCATTTCCTCTTTCTGAGATTCATCTTGCTCTAAAACAGGATTGTTTTCCAATTCATCTAAAATTTTCTGCTCAAGATTTGCCACATTCAGCTGTAGGATCCTGGCCTGAAGCACCTGCTGAGGCGACAGGGTTTGGCGCTGAGATAATGTCTGTTTTAGCCGAGACATCAGAGTCGAAATTTTTCGCCCAAATAAAGCCGCCGTGCTTCTTCATCGTTTGCCAAGGATTCCGATGTGCCGGATTTCAAAATTTTTCCATCAAATAATAAATAGGACCGATCGGTAATAGATAACGTTTCGCGAACATTATGGTCGGTTATTAATACACCAATATTTCTTTCTTTCAATGATATTACAATGGATTGAATGTCTTCAACGGCAATAGGGTCAATACCTGCAAAAGGTTCGTCTAATAATATAAAATCCGGATCAATGGCTAAAGTTCGAGAAATTTCTACTCTACGCCGCTCTCCACCAGACAAATTATTTCCGATATTCTTCCGAATATGTTGGATGGATAAATCATCCAATAATTTTTCCACTTTTTCAGATTGTTCCTCTTTCGTCATGTCTGTCATTTCAAGTACGAGACGCAAATTATCCTCAACTGACAGTTTTCCGAAAATGGATGGTTCCTGAGAAAGATAACCGATTCCTGAACGACTTCGTTGATACATAGCCCTATTGGTAATATTATTTTTATCCAAAAATATTTTTCCCTTGGTGGGTTTAATCATTCCGGTAATCATATAAAATGTGGTGGTCTTTCCTGCACCGTTCGGGCCCAATAAACCGACAATTTCGCCCTTATTCACATCCAAATCCACATCCCGGACAACCATTCGTTTCCCGTACTGCTTATACAGTCCCTTTGTACTTAGTTTTTGATGATTATTATTTATCATCTTCATCCTCATGAAAAACGCCTGTGGGTTTTAGAATCTTCCAATTATTCAATTCCACATCCGATTCGAATCCAATCCCATAAATCGTATCCTGGCTTTCTGTAATAAATTTAACAGAATCATCTGTAAATATTTTTTCTCTCACATTATCCCATGATAATGTATCAGTAAATAACGTAACGCCACTGTCAGAAACAACGACCACATCGCCAATGGCAATCAAAAAGTCTTCTTCTTCATCTATTTCAGCCATTTTTGATTTTAGATTTGTTGTATATACTTCTTCCGCATTAAAAAAGTCTGCATCTACATTTTGATCCAATAAAATGTATTGTCGTTCATTATACTTTTCCAAGTGTCCTGACCGAATCACAGCTCGTTTGGCTCCTTCATTGGTGAGGGTAATCGTGGCCTGCCAGCTCTCCGCATCCGGGCGGCCAATGCGGGATTCTCCGGACTTTTTAATTTCAGTCGCCTCACATCCCATTGACAATAATCCAATGACTAAAAATACAGATAATAATTTCACTTTTGGTTTTGAATCTTTTTCCTGAGGGAGTCAAAGACATTGGCTAATCGGCCTTGTTCTGTGAGGATCCATTCCACTGCTTCCCGAAATGCACCATAACCACCGGATTTTTCTGTTATATGGACAGCAACAGCCTTGCAAGTGTTGGATGCATTCTCCGTCGCAATGGGAACACCTACCAATTCCATAACGGGAATGTCAATCATATCATCGCCTATGTAAGCAATTTCATCATCCGTCAGATTAAATTTTTCTTTTAAAGCATTATAAGGTGGAATTTTATTCAATGTGCCGTTATATACATTATCTATTTTAAGTTCTTTTGCACGTTCGGCAGTTGCATCGGAGTGACGACCCGAAATAAGTGCTAATTCTAACTCCGCTTCCCTGAGTAACGCAACACCGGCACCGTCCGTAACGCAAAATCGTTTGAGCTCAATGCCATCTTTTCCTTTATAAATAGCCCCATCAGTCCATACACCATCCACATCTGAAATGACCATTTTCACTTTATTAATATCGTAACTCATCCATTCACCGCTTTGTGGATTTTTATCAAAGTAATAAGTAAATCTTCCAATTGTTCTAATGGCCATTGAGTGGAGGCATCGGATTTTGCTTTTTCTGGATTATCATGAACTTCCAGGAAAAGACCATCGCAACCGGTAGCCACAGCTGCTTTGGCCAATGTGGGTATCATTTCTCGTTGGCCACTTGTTTGGTACACATCGTGGAGGCGCAATAGTCCTACACATAAATTTGAATCACCCTTTATGACTGGCAGTACGGATATTTGAGATTCTCGGTCTTCCATTATGCTTACCGTATCTTTCAACGATGTTTCAATGTTAATGGCAACGGGATTAGATGTCATAATATCACTCACTGTCATCCGGTCAATATCTCCATTTTCCGCCAGGCATCGCCGTAGATCTCCTTCGGTAATCAGTCCCAAAAGTGTTGCGTCCCCATCTATGACCAATGCGGCACCCTGAGGTTTTTCTGTCATATCAATAATGACTTTACGAAGATTGTCATTCATACTAACAATCGCCACATCCTCAATCGGCTGCATAATATTTTTTGCTTTAAGACCGATCTTGGCGCCATTGCCAGGCACTTGCGCTGAATGGGTGGCATCAAAAACCACTGGATATCCCAATGATTGCATCTTGGGTATGGCTGTCATATCCGATATCAAGTCATATCCAAAAGACGTGCCTCGTTCTGTCAGTAAAATATTGTCATTCCCCGTGGATGCAACCTTTTCTGCTGCATGAGCCATAAGGCCCGGTGCCAAGAATTGACCTTTCTTTATATTGACAGCTTTTCCCGTTTTACCTGCCGCAACCAAAAGATCCGTTTGACGGCAAAGAAAAGCTGGAATTTGCAATACATCAACCACTTCCCCAACAGCTTGACATTGACTTGGAAGATGGACATCAGTCAATACAGGGACACCTATTTCACTTTTTACTTCAGCAAGAATATTCAACCCTTCTTCCATATTCAGCCCTCGAAATGACCCAACTGTAGATCGATTGGCTTTATCAAATGAACTTTTGAAAATAAAGGGGACTTTTAATTTTTCTGTGACAATCTTAATCGCCTCTGCCATCTCCAAGCTATGGGCCCGGGACTCAATGACACAAGGACCGGCAATAAGGGGTAGTTCCCCAGCCCTAAAAGTGACATCGCTAATGGTAACCTGTTTACCCATTTTTATTTTCCATTTAAATGTTTTACTGACGCTTTTATAAATTCTCTAAAAAGCGGATGTGCCTTACTCACACGGCTTTTTAATTCTGGGTGAAACTGTCCGGCTACATACCATGGGTGATCTGGCAATTCAATGATTTCAACTAAGTTAAGTTCCTTGTTTATTCCAGAGATTTTTAACCCATTTTTTTCCAACCGATCTCGGTAACGATTGTTCACTTCCCAGCGATGGCGATGCCGTTCAGAAATATTCTTTTTTCTATAAGCAGAAAATGTTTTCGTCCCCGTTTCAATTTTACAATCATAAGCACCCAGACGCATGGTGCCGCCTTTACGTTTAATGGCTCGTTGGGATTCCATGAGGTCAATAACGGGGTAGCGGGTCTTTTTATCAAACTCAGTACTGTTGGCCCCTTTCAATCCGCAAACATTCCGGGCGAACTCAATCACTGCGCATTGAAGCCCAAGGCATATTCCTAAAAATGGAATATTATTTTCACGGGCATATTTGCAAGAAAGAATTTTTCCCTCCGATCCTCGGGAACCAAACCCTGGTAGCAAAAGAATGCCATCCATATTATTAAAAATTCTTTCAGCATCCTTATCCGATTTTATATCTTCCGTCGCTACCCAGTTCACATTTACGCGCGCATCATTTTCAACCCCCCCATGAATAAATGCTTCCAGCACACTTTTGTAGGCATCCGGAAGTTCAGTGTACTTCCCGCACATGGCAATGTTGACTTGGTGCTTCGGTTTTTTGAACTTTTTGATAAAAGTTTCCAGATAAGATACATCAACCTTTCCTGACAACTCCAGGCGCTCCATGATAATATCTCCCACCTTCTGCTTATAAAGTGTCAGGGGCACTTCATAAATACTTTTTACTTCTGTTCCTTCAATCACATGGTCTGGATTTACATTTCCAAAGAGACCAATTTTTTGTTTCACAGCTTTTGTGAGTGGATGGTCGGTCCGAGCCAAAATCATGTCTGGCGTCAAACCAATTTCCCGCAGTTTCATGACCGAGTGCTGGGTCGGTTTGGTTTTTAATTCTTCGCTTGCTTTGATATATGGCACCAATGTTACATGCATAATGGTATGGTTGTGGTAACCCACTTCCAGGGATAATTGCCGGATCGCTTCCATAAAAGGAAGGCTTTCAATATCACCCACCGTACCACCAACTTCGCAGATAACCACATCATATTTCTTCGGCGTATTGACCGCTTTAATTCGGGCGATAATTTCATTGGTAATATGGGGAATCACCTGGATGGTGGCGCCAAGATAGTCGCCTCGCCGTTCACGATCCAAAACGGTGCTGTAAACCTGTCCCGTGGTGGCGTTGTTATCTTTACTCATATTCACATCAATAAACCGCTCATAGTGACCTAAATCCAAATCGGTTTCAGAGCCGTCATCCAGGACAAATACCTCCCCATGCTGATAAGGATTCATTGTACCGGGATCTACGTTTAAATAGGGATCCAATTTCAAAATCGTGACGCGCAGCCCAGCACTCTTTAATAGATATCCAATGGATGCAGCGGCAATTCCTTTCCCCAAGCCGGAAATGACACCACCCAACACAAAAATATATTTTACTGGATTTTTCGTCGCCATTAAATCCTATCAAACTCTTTTAAATCGTCCATCGTATCAATGCCTTTGTTCACTTTATCTACCAGGATCACCTTAATGGGAATCCCGTTATCCAATGCCCTGTATTGCTCCAACTTTAACGCCAACTCATTTTTGGAGGGTGCCAAAGCGGTGAATTTTTCTAATGTTGCCTTACGGTAGGCATAAATCCCCAAGTGATGGTAATATCCTCCGGCCTCAGTTGCCACTGGTTCACGTCGGAAATTTACTGCAAAACCACCCCCATCCAGCAAAACTTTTACCGCATTAACATCCATAATTTTTTCCACATCCATATCCTGTCCCGCTACCGTAGCCATTTCAATTGATTTATCTTCAAACTGTTGTACCAATTCATCAATCAATAGTGGATTAATGGTAGGTTCATCACCTTGGATATTCACTACCACATCCGCTTCAATATCGACCACTGCTTCCTGAATTCTATCTGTCCCTGAAACATGGTTATCCGAAGTCATAATCGTTTTAACTTTCCATTCGTTGAGGGAAGTTTCGGTTTCATCTGCATCAATTGCAACAATTACATCATCTAGAGACTTTGCTTTTAGTGCTTGTTCATATACATGGACTACCATGGGCTTCCCATCAATGAGGTGAAGAATTTTTTTAGGAAACCGGCTAGAATAAAGTCGTGCCGGAATTACGCCGATTGCTTTCATCAAAAGTCACCATTAATAGCTAATGGAGACAGAGATTGGGCGAATGTGAAATACAACCGAATTACCCCAATCTTGTACCTGTGGCTTAACATAAAATAATTGAATGAAAAATATCGGGGAAATTTAGGTGATCCTTCCTGCTGCTACAAGAAAGATAAAGAGAGAACTATTCGAATCTTAATGATTCAATGGGATCCAGATTAGCGGCACGCCAAGCGGGGTAAATACCAAATCCAATACCAATGAATGAACATACTGCCATGCCATAAAATGCCCAATCCATGGGTACCACAGCAGGGACTTTTAGAACGAGGGCCATGAGGTTCCCCCCGGCAATTCCTAAAATAACGCCCACAATACCACCGAATTGGCTCAAGAAAACGGCCTCCATCAAGAACTGGGTTAGAATGTCTCGCTTTGTGGCGCCGATGGCTTTTCTGATGCCTATTTCTTTGATTCGCTCCGTGACGGAAACAAGCATAATATTCATGATTCCGATTCCGGCCACAAGAAGGGCAATCACACTAACAGCTCCGGCAAATAGCTTTATGCCCCCGGTAAAACCGGCAAATGTTTCCATGAGTTCTTCGTTGGAAATAATTTCAAAATCATTCTCTTCTTCGGGAGGTACCTTGCGAATAACACGCATGAGGCCAATCACTTCATCCATGGTTTTTTCATACAATTCAGTCGATTCTGCTTCAACATTAATTCCGAGGGATGTCCATCGATTGGAAAACCGTTGGATATAAACTGAAATCGGAATCATTACAAAATAATCCTGGCTCTGGCCGAAAGCCTGCCCCTTTCTTTCGGTAATACCAATAACGGTATAATCCAATCCCTTAATTTGAATTTCCTTCCCTAATGGATCTTCAAAGGGAAAAAGAATATCGGCTAAATCGGGGCCAAGAACTGTAACACTGCGATAAAAACGAATATCATCTTCCATGAAATTTCGTCCATCTGCGAGATACGTTTTGAAAGAACGCAAACCCCACTCATCCACACCAGACACTTCTGCCGTTTTCTTTAACCGTTTATCTTTATACTGAATATTTCTTTCGCCGGTCCCATCAACCACACTGACCCGCAGCGGCAGTTTTGCCCGCTGTTTTAATTCTTCATAATGAGCATATAGAATATTTTTCCGTTTACGGATTTTATCATTGCCACCGCCATGAATTCGTATCGCAGGGGATTTTTGAATCATAAATGTATTGGTACCAAAAATATCCAGTTGTGAATTCACTGAATATTCTAAAGTGCGAATGGCCGTCATAACACCAATCACAGAAAAAACACCAATGCTGATCCCCAGGAGAGTTAAAATGGATCGAAGTTTGTTTTGACGAATGGACTCGATAGCCATTCGAAAACTTTCTTTAATGGTATTTTTTAAATGAGATTTTTTTACCATTATTCGTATCGCAGTGCATCAATGGGGTCTAAGCGGGCAGCCTGGTAAGAAGGAACAAGACCTGAAACAATACCAATTACAACGCTCAGGATAATAGACCCAATTGCCAATCCTACAGGCATTGAGGATGGAAAAAATTGATTAATAAGGAGACTTAAACCCCCGGCCAATCCCATGCCCACCAATCCGGCAAAGAGACAAATTAAAACCGCCTCCATTAGAAATTGCCCCAGAATCATAGACTGGGTTGCACCCAATGCTTTTCGAACGCCAATTTCTCGCGTTCGTTCTTTAACCGATACAAACATAATATTCATGATGCCGATGCCGCCTACGATTAAAGATAGCGCCGTAATAAATAATCCTGTGCCACCGATTGCCAGTTTAATTGCTTTATATTGTGCTTCCATGGTGGCGGATTGATTGATGGCAAAGTCATCTTTTTCCAAGGGTTTTAAGCCGCGAAGTTGTCGCATAATGCCATAGATTTCTTCTTTCGCTTCGTCGTAATTATCCGTATTCACCTTGACTCTCACATTCATCCAACCCCGGCGCGAGAACAATCGTTTATAGGTGCCAAAAGGCATTACCGCCTGGTTATCCAGGCTAAATAACCCCATAAATTTCCCCTGCTTTTTGAGAACACCAATCACCCGAAATTTATGAGAACCAATTTTGACATATTTATCAATGGGATCTTCGTCAGGAAATAACCCATCTGCCACATCGCCGCCAATCACCAGCACCCGGGAACCAGACCTGTTTTCTCCATCGGTAAAATAACGTCCTATCACTACATCAGCGGATTCATTTGTGGCCATATATTCTGGTGTCGTACCAAAGAAACGTGTGTCTGTACGTAAATCTCCCCGAATGATACTACCGCCTCGCTCGGACATGGGTGCAACCGCAGCAACAAACTGGGATTTCTCTCGGAGTTGTTCCACATAATCTTCTTTAATGCGCGGACGATTTCTCAATTCCCACCAATCAAAATCACCGCCAAACCAATCCATGCGGCTGATAATTAAAACATCCCGACTAAGGAAGGACATACTTTTTTCGAAAGTACGATCCAATCCTGAAATAAGTGTACCCATCAAGGTGACAGATAAAACACCAATGACAATACCCAGGGCCGTTAAAATTGAGCGAGATTTATTCCCAAAGATTGAGCCAAGGGAGATACGCAGATTTTCCCAGAATAATCCTAGCATGGTTGGTTACACAGAGAGCCCAGAGAGGCACAGAGATATAAATTAATTTTTACTCTGTGGTTCTCTGTGTCCTTTGTGATCTCTGTGTTCATGTTCCCGGTCACTATGCTTCAACTTTGCGCTTTGCAGATCGAATATCGTCTTTGATTTTGCCGTCAAATAAGTTAATTGTCCGATCCGCATGGTCCGCAATATATTCTTCATGTGTCACCAAAATTATCGTATTGCCGGCATTATGGAGTTTGTCTAATATTTTCATGATTTCAGTACCACTTTTGGAGTCCAGGTTTCCCGTAGGTTCATCTGCTAATAAAATGGAGGGATCATTTACCAAGGCCCGGGCGATGGCCACACGCTGCCGCTGTCCACCTGAAAGTTCATTGGGCTTATGATGCATCCGCTCTTCTAATCCTACGGAAATGAGCGCTTTTTTGGCTTTTTCGATTCTGTCATTCTTAGCCATATTTGCATAGATTAATGGCACTTCCACATTTCGCAGTGCTGTCGCTTTTGGCAATAAATTAAAGGTCTGGAATACAAATCCAATTTTCCGGTTCCGAATGGACGCCAATTGATTATCATCCATCTCATGGACGAGTTCCCCCTCAAATTCATATATTCCTTCTGTCGGTGTATCTAAACAGCCGATCATATTCATGAGGGTAGATTTTCCCGAGCCCGACGGACCCATAATGGAAATGTATTCATTATGATTTATGGTCAGGTCAATCCCATCTAATGCGCGGACCACTTCCCCACCCACATCATAATGGCGTTTGATTTCTTTAAGTGATATGAGATCGGCCATGGTCAATCGGACTTTGAGGTTTTGATCGAAATATTAAAACCCTTTTTATCGCTTTCATCATTCTCACCAGTGGTAACTGCTTTATTGTGAGCCAAATCTTTGCTGATGGCACGATAACTCCCCGTAACAATTTCTTCCCCTTCATCGATGCCGCTCAGTACTTCATAATGGGTTTCAGATGAAATACCCACTTTAACAGGTCGAATATGAACCACTTTTCCACCCTTCGGTGATTTTTTCTTTTTACCTTTTTTGTCATCCAATTCAGACACAACACCATTTCGGAGCACACCTCCAGGTTTATCCGCAATGACAAATACCAA
>Ga0208058_1000025_pt1 | contig 53733 bp, 49 predicted proteins | sample DeeseametaMP1092_FD_184196 | JGI IMG/M metagenome (GOLD analysis project Ga0208058, IMG submission 184196) | Marine microbial communities from the Deep Atlantic Ocean - MP1092 (SPAdes) | ecosystem: Environmental > Aquatic > Marine > Oceanic | place: South Indian Ocean | collected 2011-03-02 | reverse complement strand
GTTTCACTTGATATTCCCAATGATATGGCTATCGACTTTTCATTAGAAGAATTTGCTGTTGAACGTTTATCTACATGCAATGGGAAGAGAATTGCTGAAACCAAATTAAGAGAAGATTATGGGTTATTGATTGTTGCTATTTCTAATGTTAATGGAGAGACAGAATTAAATCCTGGATCTGAAAAACTACTATTATCAGGGCAAAAGGTAATGATAATAGGGTCACAAGAGAATCTTACCCGTTTTAAAGAAGATATCCTGAATTGATGTATAATAAACGATATGTATAATATAATATTTAACTAATTATCACTTAACGACAAGATTAACCAATCTTCCCCTCACGTAAATCTCTTTTACTATTTCCTTCTCTTCTAAGTACCTAATTATTTTTGAATCAGTTTTCGCGAATTGTTTTATATCCTTTTCTTCCATGTTTAGATCTACTTCAATTTCCGATCTTCGTTTTCCATTGATTTGAACCGCTAATTTTAACTTATCAGATAGAATTTGGTTTTCGTCATAATTCGGCCAGTCATTAAAAGTAAGTTCAGATTCATTTCCTGATAATTCCCATAACTCTTGGGCTAAATGCGGCATAAATGGGTTCATTAATACAATAAAAGTTTTAATAATATCTATATTGATTGTTTCAAGTCCATGTATATGATTGATGAAAATCATAAATTCCGATACACATGTGTTAAATTGGAGATTCTCAATATTATGGGACACACGTTTAATCATATTATGTAAAAACCGCAGTGTTTCTTTAGTCGGTTCATCATCAGTTATCCGACGTGATAATTCGCCCTCATTAGTTATCAGTAACGTCCATAATTTTTTAATAAACCTTGAACATCCCTGCAATCCGCTTGAGCTCCAGGGTTTTGCCTTATCTAATGGCCCCATAAACATCTCATACAAGCGCATAGCGTCCGCGCCGTATGCATCAACCGTATCATCGGGGTTTACCACATTTCCGCGGGATTTACTCATTTTTGACCCATCATGACCCAATATCATGCCCTGATTAAAGAGTCTTTTGAATGGTTCCTTTGTTGACACAAATCCTAAATCATATAGTACATGATGCCAGAATCGTGAATAAAGTAAATGGAGAACGGCATGTTCTGCGCCTCCTACATATAAATCCACCGGCATCCAGTACGCTTCTTTCGACTTATCCCAAGCATTTACAATATTATTTGGGTCGATATACCTTAAAAAGTACCAACACGATCCGGCCCATTGCGGCATGGTATTTGTTTCTCTAAGTCCTATTATTGCGCCACTATTATCCTTTACTTCAACCCATTCTGGGATAGTAGATAATGGTGATTCTCCTGTACCGGATGGTTCATATTTTTCTACGTTAGGGAGTTCAAGCGGTAACTCTGATTCATCCAGGGGAATGGTTTTTCCATCCTTATGAATAATCGGTATGGGTTCGCCCCAGTAACGCTGGCGAGAAAATAACCAATCACGCAGTTTGTATTGGATGGCCTTCTCCCCCAACTCTTTTTCTTCTAACCAGGAAATTATTTTTGTTTTTGCATCATTAATATCTAACCCATTGAGAAAATCACTATTGATCGCAACCCCATCTCCAATATATGCTTCTCCAGCAAAATCGGTTGGTGTCTGTACCGTCCGAATAATTGGTAAATCGAATTCCTTTGCAAAGTCCCAATCTCTCTGATCTTGTCCCGGGACAGCCATGATAGCACCTGTACCGTAACTCATGATTACATAATCTGATATCCATATGGGAATTTCTTTCCCATTCACAGGATTAATCGCATTGGCACCCAGATAAACGCCAGTTTTTTCTTTATTCAGGTCGGTTCGATCCAATTCAGATTTCTTGGAAGCGATATCAATATATTCATTTACTGAAAATTTTTGTTCATTGGTTACCAGGTCTTTTACCCAAGGATGTTCCGGTGCCATGACTATATATGTGGCGCCAAACAGCGTGTCGGGTCGAGTGGTAAATACGCCTAATTTTTTATTTATCAATGGAATATGGAATTGAACGTTGGCGCCCGTCGAACGGCCAATCCAATTTCGCTGCAATTCCTTTACACTGTGCGGCCAGTCAAGATCATCTAAACCATCTAATAAAGAGTCGGCATATTTCGTAATTTTAAGCATCCATTGGCGCATGGGAACACGAATAACTGGGTGTCCCCCAATTTCCGACTTGCCATCTACCACTTCTTCATTGGCCAGAACTGCTTTTAACTCTGGGCACCAGTTCACCGGTACCTCTGCTTCGTACGCTAAACCCTTTTTATAAAGCTGGAGAAAAATCCATTGGGTCCATTTAACATAATTGGTGTCGGTGGTATTGATTTCCCTATCCCAATCATAAGAGAATCCCAACATGTTAATTTGTCGGCGGAAATTCTTTATATTATTTTTTGTTGTAACAGATGGATGTGTACCGGTTTTGATAGCATATTGTTCTGCGGGCAAACCAAAAGCATCCCAACCCATTGGATGCAAAACATTGTAGCCTTTATGGCGTTTATATCTTGCAACAATATCCGTGGCAATATAACCCAGTGGATGCCCTACGTGGAGACCGGCTCCGGATGGGTAGGGAAACATATCCAAGACATAATACTTCGGCTTTTCGGAATGATCATCAGCGCGAAATATTTTATTATCTTGCCAATAATCCTGCCACTTTTTCTCTATCTTTTTATGATTGTATGCCATATTTAATTAGTCAGTCTATTCCGTAATTATATATTGTCTGGGTGATCACGATTGTATCGGGACGACCTCATCTGTATTTTGTCGGGGTGAGAGGATTTGAACCTCCGACCTCGTCGTCCCGAACGACGCGCGCTAACCGGACTGCGCTACACCCCGAATTCGTCGTCAAATTTAGGTGCCTCTCCCCTCACAAAACAACCCATGAGAATACTTATATTATATAACGGATAATAAAAAATCCCCCGATCAGCAATACAGTAAATAGAATTGCCAGTTTATTAAAATATTGGTCAATGAAGTTCCGAATGGGTTCACCAAATTTCCATATAAGTCCGGTGACGAGTAAAAACCGTGCGGAACGACTAATGGTGGACGCTATTAAAAACAGTGAGAAATTGATATTAAATGCGCCTGCAGATACCGTAAAAACCTTAAAAGGAATTGGCGTAAATCCAGCTGTAAAAATCACCCAAAAATTCCACGCATTATATTGTTCCTGAATTCTGTAAAAAAGGTCTTGGGTAAAGCCAGGAATAATATTAAAAAAGAATTGAGCCAGCCCGGAAAATTCACCTGGATTTGACCACCATAAAAAATATCCAATTCCAAATCCAAACATAGCGCCAACGATGGATCCCAGAGAACATAATATGCCATAACGTATAGCTTTTTTTCTGGCGCCAAGTGCCAGGGCGATTAATAAAATATCTGGTGGAATTGGAAAAAATGATGCTTCAGCAAAAGCCATCACAACCAATGCTACAGTTCCATATTTAGATTCTGACCATTTCAAAACCCAATCATATAAATCACGTACCCACTGCATTTAATTTATTCCTTTACACTATCCACAATTTGAAATGAAAGTGAATCATATCGAATGCCGGAAGTATCCTCTACAACAATCTGCCAATTTCCTGCTTTTTGACCTTTAATAGTAATATAACTCCATGTTCGCCAAAGGTAGGATCGTCCCAATTCTAACTTAATTTTCGACCGTAGTCTTCCCTCCTGATACCATTTATGGTAAATAATTTTAGAATCATTCTGATTATGAATACCAGTCAAACAGTAGATTCTTTTCGTATCGACCGAAAACAATGAATCCGGATTTTCAATTCGACGATTGATAATACCCGTTCCTACCGTCATGCTTAATACTGATATTTTTGATTCCGGATTATCAATTTCTGGTTTGGATATTTTTTCAATTAGAATGGTTGTGTCACCAGTTTGAATCATTACTTCATCAGCATCAACCGATTCTGATAATGTATCTATCTTCCAAACGTCATCAATAGTGGAAATCAAATTTGTGGAATCGTCTATTATTTGAGGAATAATTATTTCTTGTTCAACTGATGAATCAAGATTAGTGGATGGTATAGTGGAAGCATCCTTTGGTGAAATAGTTATATATAGTATATAAATAATATATACTCCCCCCATTACCAAGGCTGCTTGATATAATTTTTGCCAAATAGCGATACTGACCAAAATCAATAAAACAATCGTAATCTCTATAAGGCCTGGGTTGTGTGTAATCATATCAAACATAGGCGGGGAATTTATGTCAAACCAATGATTGAAATAAATAGCCGAAAGACCATTTAAAGCTATTGTTTGAAAGTGTGGAAAGATAGATATTCTGCCCCAAAATCATAAGGATTCTTCATGAAACATCTTTTATTATTAACAAGTCTTCTCCTGGTATTCTCTTGCGCGGGGGATAAAACAAAAAAAGAAGTCACCAATATTGGTATGGAAAAATTGATTGATTCAGTCAGTTATGCAGTGGGGTTGGATATTGCCAATCGATTGGAACTAGAATACAAGGATATTGACTATCAAATGTTGAATCAAGGAATTGAAGATCATTTTGTTGGAAATGATCTGTTTCTTTCTGATAAGGAACGAGAAGCTGTTATTTTCAATTATAATGAAAAAATTGTTCCAAAATACAGAATGGACCTGGAAAAAAAGAATATCCAGGAAGGGGTGAAATTTTTAAATGAAAATGCGAAGAACAAGGATGTGATTGAACATCGAAGTGGCATCCAATATAAAATAATTAAAGATGCTGCTGGCAGTAAGCCCAAGCCAACTGATTTAGTTAGAATTCATTATGTGGGTAAATTAATTGACGGAACCACATTTGATAGCTCATATTCAAGGGGAGAAACAGCTGTATTCCCAGTGAATCGCGTCGTGCCTGGATTCTCTCAAGGATTGCAACTTATGAGTCCTGGCGCAAAATATCAGATATTTATTCCAGGACAATTGGGGTATGGCTCAGGAGACGGACCTGGCGGTCCCATGGCAGTCCTGATATTTCAAATTGAATTATTAGAAATTTTATCGGCGCCGGAGAATATTCAGAAATAAGTTATTATTGTAAATAGAATACGTTGATTGCTTAGGAATGGATCAACTTGAAATACTAATGTAGGGACGATCCCAAATTTATTAAAACGCCTACTTCTTTCTCCGTCGGGGCGACAGGATTTGAACCTGCGACCACTTGACCCCCAGCCAAGTGCGCTACCGGACTGCGCCACGCCCCGAATTATGAATTAATATTCTCCAGAAGAGATTTTAATTCACCCCTAATTTTAATCAGAATTTCAACATTAGCCTCACCCGTGTGTTGCGGTTTTTCTTCTATGGATTTACTTTCAGGAGTATTTTCATTACTTAACATTTTCCGTGCACCTTCTATGGTGAACTTTTGTATATATAGTAAATCTTTGATTCTGTGGATAGTGTCAATATCCTTTTGCCGATAGGTACGATTTCCTGCTTTATTTTTCGATGGACTCAATTGCTTGAATTCCGTTTCCCAATAGCGAAGAACATATTGCTTTAATTCAGTGACTTTGCTGACTTCGCCGATGGAATAATATAATTTTTTTATCGATTGTGTAGTGGAGTCCATGTAAAATACCTATTCAACTAATACTTTATATTAGTTAAGAAACTCTTTTAAAACAAGTACTATGGGAGCGAAAGAAAGGATTTAAGCTATTGCTTTACCTGGTGATGTAAATTTCAAGTTAAAGGCATCAGAAACACCTGGATGGGTAATCTGTCCCTGATAAATATTTAACCCTTTTAATAAATACTCATCTGATTTAAGTGCGTTTAATATTCCCTGATTTGCCAATTTTTGAACGTATGGATTTGTTGCATTGGTTAATGCCGTAGTTGATGTAAATGGAACGGCCCCTGGCATGTTTGCCACACAATAATGAATAATACCATCCACTTGATAAATTGGATTTTCATGGGTTGTGGGTTTACAAGTTTCAATGCATCCCCCCTGATCAACCGCTACATCAACCACAACGGATCCTTTCTGCATTTTACCCAGCATTTCTCTGCTAACGAGCTTGGGTGCTTTGGCTCCAGGGATGAGAACAGCGCCAATCAATAGATCCGTTCTTGGTAATAATTCTTGAATATTATATTGATTACTGTAAATGGTTCTAACATTTTTAGGCATTATCTCATCCAGGTATCGAAGGCGGTTCAGATTCACATCAAGAATATACACAGTTGCGCCAAGGCCTGCTGCAATATGTGCCGCATTTGTGCCAACAACACCTCCACCAAGAATCGTGACTCTAGCGGGTTCAACTCCAGGGACGCCACCTAATAATTTCCCACGACCACCATGAAATTTTTCAAGATATTTTGCCCCTTCCTGAACGGACATCCGCCCGGCGACTTCACTCATGGGAATCAATAGAGGTAATGACTTATCTGAAAGCATAATTGTTTCATAGGCAATTGCCGTCGCACCTGAATTCAAAAATCCTTTGGTTAAAGTTTCATTAGCAGCAAAATGAAAATAGGTAAACATGGTAGTCCCTTTATGGCACATGGCCACCTCTTCTGGTTGGGGCTCCTTTACTTTGACTACCATTTCTGCATTGCTGAAAATTTCTTTAGAATTTTCAACTATTTTACAACCAACCGTTTGGTAGTCTTCGTCTATAAATCCTGTAGAAATTCCAGCGCTTTTTTCAATGAGTACCTCGTGGCCTGATTTGGTTAATTCAAGCGCGACATGTGGGGTCAGTGCCACCCGATTTTCGTGTGCTTTAACTTCCTTTGGTGTTCCAATGATCATTTTCAATATTCTCGAATTGAAATTTAGTTACGTCGGAAAGGTCGTCTCCCACCGCCACCTTGACGGTTGCCTCGTCCTCCACTACCACCTTGATTTCGATCACGTGGCGGAGGTTCTACATATCCTTCCGGTTTTTCGAGTAATGCTTTTCGACTAAAGTCTAATCTGCCCTGATCGTCAACCTTTATCAGTTTAACACGGACTGCATCTCCAGGTTTGACTACATCTTCGACTTTATCTACCCGATGCCATTCCATTTCGGAAATGTGAATCAAGCCCTCACGACCTGGCGCAAATTCAACAAATGCACCAAAGGACATGAGACGGGTGATGCTTCCATCAAATTCCATTCCGACCTCAGGTTCAAGGGTGATTGCCCGAACAATTTCAATAGCTTCCTGGCATCGTTTTAAATCAAGACTTGCTACGGTAACTACACCATCATCATCCACATTTACATCACATTCTGTGTCTGCAATAATCTTTTTAATGGTTTTACCACCGGGTCCAATTAAGCCTCCAATTTTCTCCGGATTAATTTGAAGTGAGAGAACTTTCGGTGCATATTTTGACATTTCCATGGGCTCGGGTACCGCTTCATACATGATATCCAAAATATGATTTCGGCCTACCTTTGCTTGTGCCAATGCTTCTTCCATCAATTCGAAGGATATTCCTTCAATCTTTAGATCCAGTTGAATAGCGGAAATACCATCGCGGGTGCCAGCCACTTTAAAATCCATATCACCTAAATGATCTTCAGCACCCAGTATGTCACTCAAAATTGCATAGCGATCACCATCTTTGATTAGCCCCATCGCAATACCAGCGACATGGCCTTTAGTGGGTGCACCTGCACTCATTAATGCTAAAGAACCGCCGCACACAGAAGCCATTGATGAAGATCCATTTGATTCAGTAATTTCTGAAACAATTCGTACTGTGTATGGGAAATCTTCATATTCAGGAAGAATTTGCTTAATGGCACGTTCAGCCAAATTCCCATGGCCAATTTCTCTTCGACTTGTAAAACCAATGCGTCCTGTTTCACCTACACAATAGGGCGGAAAGTTATAGTGAAGAAAGAATTTCTTCTTCGTATCCAAATCCATGCTGTCTATAATTTGTTGGTCTCTTGGTGTTCCCATGGTTAGCACAACGATTGCCTGTGTCTCTCCACGGGTAAATAGGGCGGATCCATGGGCTCTGGCCAAAATACCTGTTTCAATGGTAATTTGACGAATATCGGTTGTTTTTCGACCATCAGACCGTACTGCATCCGCAAGTATCTGTTCGCGAAATGCTGTTTTTAACTGATTGTTAACATATCCAGAAACCAATTTTTCTGATTCAGGGTGGGATTCAACAAACGTCTCCTGTGCCTCTTCCTTTAAAGTAGAAATCTGATTTTCACGATCAGCTTTGTCACCGGTCTTAATGGCGGCGTCAATTTTACCCGTAACCAACTCTGATATAGCCTTAGCCAATGCTTCGTCAGTTTCTTCTGCGGGTACATCCCGTTTAACTATATCGAGTTCTCCAATTAATTTATTCTGCATAGCGATTAAATCTTTAATCGGTCCATGAGAAAATTTCAAGGCATCGATAAATTCTTCCTCAGTAATGAGTTTTGCTTCACCTTCAACCATCACAATGGTTTGTTCGTTTCCGGACACAATAATCGCCATATCCGAATCTTCCATTTGTGATCGTGTGGGGTTGATGACAAATTCACCATCAATACGGCCAACGCGTACCGTAGCTATTGGACCTTTAAAAGGAATATCTGAAATCATCAATGCGGCAGACGCACCGACGCCAGCCAGCGTATCAGCCATATTTTCCCCATCACTGGATAATACCGTGATAATGACCTGTGTTTCACACTTAAAAGATTTTGGGAAAAGAGGCCGAATCGGACGATCGGTTAACCGACTGGTTAATATTTCATGCTCCGATGGACGTGCTTCTCGTTTAAAAAAGCCGCCGGGAATTTTTCCACCCGCATAATGCCGTTCGCGATATTCGACTTGCAACGGGAAGTAATCAATATCTTCACGTGCTTGTTTTGATGCATTTACAGCAACCAATATGACTGTTTCGCCATAGGTGACGATAACAGATCCGGATGATTGACGGGCAACTTGTCCAGTCTCGATAGAGAGCGTACTCCCATTAAGCGTTATTTCTTGTTTTTTCATTATACTTCCTATATCTTAAAGTTTAATTACGACGAATGGACAATTCATTTGTCACATTCAAGTATGAATCGGGATTTACCCGGCGCATATATTTTAAAAGTTTTTTACGCTGAGATACCAGCAAAACCAATCCACGACGGGAATGATTATCTTTTTTATTTATTTTCACATGATCCGTCAGGGATCGAATCCTAGCCGTTAATAAGGCAACTTGGACTTGTGATGATCCGGTATCATTTTTATCTTTACCGAATTGGGTTACAATTTCTTGTATTTGTTCATTTTTTAAGGACATTACGTCTCCTATTTATACTTCTGCATCAATCTCATGCAGAATTGTTTATCTTTATGTAACTGTTTAATTAATTCTTGGGAATGAGAGAATTTTTGTTCGTCTCTAATTCGTTCTAAAAATTCTACAGTAATCTTCTTTCCGTAGAGGTCATCCAACTTTTCATCAATAAAATGTACTTCCATAACGAAATCGGTTTCATCGAAGGTTGGGCGAACTCCTAAATTACACATTCCATACAGACTTTTACCATTAATCCTTCCACGAATACAATAAACACCGCTGGCAGGGATTAATTGATTTTTCTCTTCTGGAATAAAGTTTGCAGTCGGGAAACCAAGACTTCTTCCACGCCCTGCCCCACGGATTACATTTGCTTCAAAACCAAATACCCATCCCAATTGAAACGAAGCACGACGAACAAAACCCTGCTTAATCAATTCTCGAATATGGGTACTGGAAATATTGACGTTCTCGTCAGCAATTGGCGAGACTATATCCACGGATATATTATTCTTTTTTCCAAAATTATTCAAGAATTCTGGTGATCCTTCCCGTTTAAAACCAAAATGGTGGTCATATCCGACAATAATACAGGTGGGTTTGAAATGCCTCACCACAATATCTTGGAGAAAATCACCCGCTTTAATGTGGGAAAATTCTTCATTGAATGGTATTACAAGCACCACATCCAAATGGAGTGATTTCAGGATTTCCAGTTTTTTATTCATATGCATGAGTAATGGCAGTTTATCACCAGACTCTAATACGTGGCGTGGATGCGGGTCAAATGTTATCAAAACAGAAGTGGTGTTATTGAATTGAGCTAAGGAGTAGACTTTTTTTATAATTTCCTGGTGACCGCGATGGCATCCATCAAAGGTACCAATAGTTAACACACTCTCAGGAAGAAGTGGAATTGTATCTAATGTTCGGTAGATATCCATTTTTCTTCAAATTCCTTTAATCTGACAGAATCATGAATCCTATACTCACCAACCGCCGTACGTGTTAATTGTGTTAAATGTCCAACAGTCCCAAGCTTTTTAGCTATTTCCAATCCTAATACGCGAATATAGGTACCTTTTGAGCAAGTTACTGAAAAATCAATTTGATTTCCTTTAATATGATTTAGTTTGATATCATATATATTAATTAAAGTTGGTTTTCGCTCGACAAATTGGTTCTTTCGGGCCATTTTGTATAACCGGACACCCTTCACTTTTTTTGCCGAATACATGGGTGGTACTTGTTCACTTTCTCCTAAAAAGTCATTCAAAACAGATTTCACCTTTTTTTCATCCAAGGTTGAAACTGGGCACCTATTAATTGTTTTTCCATCAATATCCAGTGTATCTGTTTCCTCACCCAGAGTAAGGATAGCTCGATAAGACTTGATGGTTCCTGAAATTTCGGTTAATATTTTTGTATCAGCATTTGTACCAATAACCAAAACACCCTCAGCAAACGGATCTAATGTACCACTGTGTCCCACTTTTTTATCCCTGGTGATGCCACGAAGCTTTTTAACAACGTCAAAACTGGTCCACCCTACCGGTTTGTAAATATTATATATCATAGAAATTAATCATCAGAATGTAAATCGTGAAAAATGGAATCTAACTTTTGTGTGTAAGCAACCGTATCATCATAATAAAATGTTAATGAAGGTGTGTATTTTATACGTAATTCCATCCCCAAATATTTTCGAAATGCCTTTGCCTTTTTATTCATCGAAAGTTGAATTTTTTCGATAGAATATTTTCGTTGAACTACACTGAAAAATACTTTTGCACTTTTTAAATCAGGGGAAATTTTAACACGCGATATGGTTATAAATCCCAAATCAGATAAATCAATATACTGGGTCTGAATTTTTCCAAGAATATGTTGGATTTCATTTGCGACCCGGTCACTGCGCTTAAAGGGTCGTTCAGATCTCAACTGAGTTCTAAAGTCCTTTTAATCGACTTAATTTGGTAGCAAATGATAATATCCCCTTCTTTGAATTTCGAAAAGTCTTTCAAACCAATGCCACATTCAAAGCCCTCACGGATTTCTTTTGCATCATCTTTAAGATGTTTCAAAGAGGTGATTTCTCCCGAAGCGATTTCTTCTTCTTCTCGTAGTACTCTCGCTTTTGCATTTCGAACAATGATACCTTCTGTTACCTTTGATCCCGCTATAACGCCAATCTTGGGAATTTTAAATGCTTCTTGAACCTGTGCCCTGCCTAATGTTTCTTCCACAGTCTCCGGCTCAAGTAGGCCTTCTAAGGCCAAGGTTATCTCTTCAACAGCATTATATATAACATTATATGTCCGAATTTCGACACCTTCCTGCGTAGCCTGTAGCTTTGCATTCGATGAAACTTGTACATGGAATCCAATAATGACCGCTTTGGAAGCAGAAGCCAATAACACATCCGATTCAGAAACCATTCCCACAGCTTTATGAATAATTTGAACTCCGACTTCTTCATGAATAATTTTTTCTAACTGTTCAGACAAAGCCTCAATAGATCCATCCACATCCCCTTTAATAATAATGGGTAAATTTTTAATGGCACCTTCTTTTATGAGCGCAGACATGGCATCCAATGATTGGGCAGCAATTTTCTTTTGATCTATTTCCCGTTTAATTCGCTGACGTTCTGAGGCAATGCGCTTTATTTCTTTTTCATCTTCAACGACGGCAAAAATATCTGCAGATTGTGGAACATTATCAAATCCAAGCACTTGTACTGGGTCTGATGGACCGGCCTCCTGTATTCTTTGTCCGAGCTCATTTATCAATGCCCGAACTTTCCCCGTAATATTATTGCATATAAAAGGATCTCCAACTTTTAGTCTTCCTTTTTGGATGAGGACTGTGGCAATAGGACCATGACCTTTATCCAATTTAGAATCAATTACAGTTCCCCGTGCCAATGTTTCATAATTTGCCTTTAATTCTAGCATTTCTGACTCAACCAATATCGATGATAAAAGATTATCAATACCCTCACCCGTTTTGGCCGAAATAGGAATAGCTTGAATTTTTCCACCCCAATCTTCCACAAGTACCTCATGTTCCGATAATTCACGTTTCACCCGTTCAGGATCCACATCGGGTAAATCCATTTTATTGATGGCAATGATAATGGGTACTTTTGCTGCTTTAGCATGATCAATTGCTTCAACAGTTTGGGGCATAACGCCATCATTCGCAGCAACAACGATAACAACCATATCCGTTACTTTTGCGCCCCGAGCTCTCATTGCAGTAAATGCCTCATGCCCTGGTGTGTCTAAAAAAGTAACCGAATTTCCATCGGTGAGCTGAACCTTGTGAGCACCAATATGCTGCGTAATACCACCTGATTCTCCGCCAACGACATTGGTTTTTCGAATATAATCCAACAAAGATGTTTTACCATGATCCACATGGCCCATGACGGTTACAACCGGAGATCGTTCCACAGCCTTTTTGATATCCTCTTCAGAATTTTCTAAGGTAAAAAGTTCCTCACCGATATCTTCTAAACGTTCTGCTTTAAATCCAAATTCTTCCGCCAATAACTCAATAACATCCCATTCAAGTCGCTGGTTTATTGTGGCGAGAATACCCAGACTCATACATTTTTGAATAATGTCGTTTGGTTTTGTATTAAATATTTTAGATATCTCGTCAACATTAGAAAATTCAACTATTTTGATTGGCTTAATCTCTACATCACCAGATTCATCATCCTTAAGAATTTTTTCTTTTCTATATACTTTCTTTTTCGTCTTCGTATCAATTTTGGCCGTTATTTTTCGAACGGTATCAACGGCCGATTTTGGTGGCTGGGCATCGGTTTTCTTTTTAAAATCCCTTCGGCGGTTGGTTGTTCCCTTACCAACCTGCGCTTCAATTTCTGACAAATCAATTTTTCGAAGTTTCTTTTTTGGTTTTTGAGGTTCTTTTTTCTTTTGAATTAATTCTTCTTTTTCTCTTTTTACTTCCAGAACTTTTTGTTCAGCTTCTTTCTTTACTTTTTCGTCATGCTGGGTTGCTTGGGTTTTCGCTTCTATTGCTTTGCGTTCTTCCTCAGCTTTTGCCTTAATCTTTTCATCACTTTCTAATTTTCGTTGTTCTTCGAGAGAAAGTAACTGCAATTTTTTATTGGCTTTTTGTTCTTCAAAAATCCGGGTATCATGAATTTCCCGCCGAATCTGTTCTTTTCTATATCGATCTATGGATTCCTTATCTTTGTGAAATTCCTCCATTACAATGGCATAAGTTTCTTCATCGATAGGTGCCATATGGCTACCGACTGCAATACCCTTCCCTTTTAGAAAAGACAAAATTTCTGTGTGAGAAATATTAAGTTCTTTAGCGATTTGAAATATGCGACGTTTTGCCATACTATATTATGATTCAACCTTTTCTAATTTATCAGTGTCAACATCAGGTGATGGGGAATCATTCCCTTTGGCTTCAATTCCTTCAGATAAGTTTTCATTTTCTTCAGAATCCGATTTTAATGATACATCTTCTTCGGGAGTTTCATTTTCATTTTCTTCTACAAATGACTGAACTGCATCATATATTTTTTCCAAAGTGGTAGCCGCAATCCCCTTGATTTCAAGTAATTTTTCTTCATCAGCATTCAATAATTCCGACACAGTAGAAATTCCACTCTCAGCAAGTGGATTCACTGCCCTAGCAGGCATACTGGGAATGTCAGCTAATAATTTTTCCTGCTCTTCATTCTTTCTTTCATATTCATTCTTTCCAAAAGCATCAATTCGGTATTCGGTAACATTTGAAGCAAGATTAATATTGACACCGCCTTTACCAATGGCAAATTCAAGTTCGTCATCATCAAAAATTGCAATACAATATTTACGATCATCATCAATATACAAATCTAATGGTTTCGCAGGGGATAAAGCTCGGGAAACTAAGATTTCTGATTGTTCACTATAATTGATAATATCAATTTTTTCATTGTTCAATTCTCGAACGATAGCTTGGATCCTGCTACCCCGCATACCCACACAAGCACCAACTGGGTCAATGCGACGATCATGGGATTGTACAATTATTTTTGCGCGTTCACCGGGGTTTCTTGCAATGGCTCGGATTTCAATAACACCATCTTCAATTTCAGGCACTTCCATTTCAAATAATTTAAACAAGAAATGATTGTCACTCCGGGAAATCATTATATCTGGGCCTTTTGACGTAACTTCTACCGATTTAATGACAGCACGTATGGCATCTCCCCGACGATATCTCTCCGATTTTATTTGCTCATTCCGTGGCATTCTTAATTCTGCATGTTCTATATTGACAAAAGTGTTATCCCGCTGAACTTGATGAACTGTTCCAATGATAATTTCGCCCACGCGATTTGCATAATCTTCATATATATATTTTTTCTCGACATCCTGGAGTTTCTGGGCAAAAAATTGCTTCGCCAAATGAATCATTCTACGACCAAATATCGAAGGGTCAATAATTTCAATATATGATTCGCCGATTTCCAAATCCTCTGCCAGTTCAGGATCTATATCAGAAATTTCATCCAAAGTGATTTCCATTACTGGATCTTCCATATCATCAACAATAGTTTTTTCCACATAAATTTCAAACTCACCCTTATCCAGGTTAACGATCACACTGCAATTACTGGCATCACCGCGTTCCCGCTCGACCAAATGAAGGAATAATTCCTCAATAATTGTACCAAGTTCTGATCGCTCTACATTTTTTTCACGAGCAATTTCTGAAAAAACTTCAATTAATTCTCTGTTAACCAAAATACCTCCAAAATGGATTAAAATTTAATTTCAACTTTGGCCGATTCAATCTCGTCAAATTGAAAAATATCTTTATGACCATTGACCAATTCCCCCTCAAATCCTTTTTCACTAACATTGCAAATTTCTACTTGAATTAATTCCGAATCACCCCACATTTTTAAACGAATCCGTTTTCCTATGTTTTTCTCAAATTGTATAGGATGAATCAGGGGAGCATCCACGCCAGGAGACGTCACTTCAAGTTGAAATCCTTGCGGATAAATTGAATCCAATAAGCCGGAATCTCGAACATTTCTTGCTATGGTTGTTGTGGTAAATAAATCCACTGGGATTTTTCCATCTACAACAATTTTTACTCTGGATTGTGAAGCGAATTCTACGCAATCCAATAAAACCATGTGCTCGGGTATTAAATCACCAATTTTTTGTTTCAATGTATCCATCGTTATGTAAAAGAAAAGTGGGTTGGGCAACCCACTTTTCGGCCGGGAATGTACTTGATTTTAGAGGTCAATCAAAGATTAATTCAACATGATTTCAGCCCTGATCTTAACTACCAATTCTCCCAGTTATTTCATCGGCCCTTTGCCTTAAACCATTATTGTTTTTAAAATCAGCTATTACACGTTTCACCAATTCTAATGCTGCTATTTTATCTCCATTGGCTAAAGAAAGGTCAGCTAAGGTTAGAGAAGCCCACGCTTTTTCTTCCTTTGAATTTGAATGTTTTATAGACATTTTCTGAAATTTGATTGCATTCGATAAATCCTGTTTAGAACGGTAAATATTCACCATGGCCTGATAAACTGATCCGGTTAATATTGGGTTCCTGCCTTTAGCAGCATACCTTTCAAAATGTGGTAAAGCTAAATCATACTCACCTTTATCAAGATAAATTCTACCTATATAGAAACTGGCATTTCGACCCGCCACCGTATTTTCAAATTCGTCAATCACTTCCTGCAAGTGTATCATGGCATTATCTTCATCGTTTAAGGCTATAAATACCATCGCTTTGCTGAGAATATTTTCAGCAGTCTCCCTGTTGGAATCTTGACTTTTTAAATAAAAAGACCCCATGATAAACACAGCAAGAACGGCCAAAATGATTCGAGTGTAGTATTGTTTTTTTTCTGTAAGATGCGTTTTTATTGAAAAAATACTTTCCAGAAATGGGTCTCTCTGGATTTCTTTTTTTGAAATTTTTCTTTTTGGTTTTAACATTTTATCTCCAATTGTTTTACCCCCGACTGGAGTCCCAGCCCGCTCCCGACCTTCGGGAGCGTTGGTGGGTAACCAGCGCCAAATCAATGAAAGGGTAATTATTTTTAATTAATTGTACCCCCGACTGGAGTCGAACCAGTATCTAATCCTTAGGAGGGATTTATTCTATCCATTGAACTACAGGGGCATCGGGGAAATTACTTCTGATATAGATTTGAGTAAAAGAAAGAAAAGGATTTTTTATGGTTTTTTTCTTTCATGTGTTAAATCACGAGTCATAAGGGATGTAACCGTTTCTTTCGGGTCTTTTTTATTGAATAATATTTGAAATACTCCTTCCGAAATTGGCATCTCCACATGATACTTTATGGATAAATCTCGAACAGATTTGGTAGTTTTGACACCTTCAGCGACCATTTCCATTTTATTCAGGATCAAATCCAATGGTTTTCCTTTCCCGATTTCTTCACCAACAAATCGATTTCGACTATGACGACTATAACACGTGACAATCAAGTCCCCAACGCCGCTTAAACCGGAAAATGTTTCTGCGATTGCACCCATGGCAATACCCAATTGGGTAATTTCATAAATACCTCGAGTTAACAAAGCTGCTTTTGTATTATCACCAAAACCAATGCCATCACAAATGCCTGCAGCTATGGCGATTACATTTTTTAGGGAGCCACCCAATTCAACACCGCGAATATCATGATTTCTATAAACACGTAGGGTGTCCGAAGAAAATATTTTCTGAACATAGGATGCAGATTTTTCTGATGAAGAGGCAGATACAAGCGTTGTAGGATAGTTTGCCACCACTTCTTCTGCATGGCTTGGGCCATATAAAGAAACAATTTTATTCATGTCATGATTTAATGATATTGCAATAACCTCACTCATAGTTTTAAGTGTGTCATTTTCAATTCCTTTGGCTACATTAACAATCACGGCTTTTTTAGGAATAAAAGGTTTTGATTGCGCCATAATTTTTCGAACGGCATGAGACGGGACGGCAACAATAATACATTGTGCTTTCGTTAGGCTGGCAGCTAAGTCATTTTCAAAATGAATATTATCATGAAAAATTAATCCCTTTAACCGCGGGTGTTTTCTGGATAAGGCTCTAATATCCAACACATCTTTTTTATAATGCCATGCTGTAACCCGATGTCCATTTTCAGCCACCACCTGAGCTAAAGCACTTCCCCAAGTGCCACATCCAAGTAATGAAATATTTACCACTTTTATTCAGTATACATGGATTCAATAACTGAATCCCAGTTTTCCCTGATTTGTTTCCGACGAATTTTTAAAGTTGGCGTCAATTCTCCGTCATCAATGGTAAGGTCTCTGGATAGAATTGAAAATTTCTTTACCTGTTCTGGATTTGAAAAGCGTGCATTTAACACATCAACCTGAGCCTGGATTTCTGAATAAATATCTTCATTTTCTGTGAAATCAGATAAGGTGTGTCCTTTCTCATTCAGCATTATTATTTGTCCCTCTGGGTCTTTTGGAATAGCATTGACATCAACGCCCAATTTGTCACGTAATATTACGCTAACATCTAATGTAAATAACGCCGAACAATATTTTCTCCCATCACCAACCAGAAAACATTGAGATAATAATGAAATTGATTTCATGGTTTCTTCGATGATTAATGGTGCAATATTTTTTCCACCGGAAGTTACATATATTTCTTTTTTTCGACCGGTTATTTTCAAAAACCCTTCATCATCAATTTCCCCCACGTCACCGGTGTAAAGCCATCCGTCAATGATTGTTTCATTGGTGGCTTCCAGATTTTTATAATACCCTTTCATCACATGGTCACCCCGCATCAGGATTTCACCATCTTTTGCAATTTTTATTTCTGTTTCAGGGATTGCTTGTCCCACGGTACCAATTTTATTAGCATTGCCATGGTTTGCTGTCGCTGCTGCTGTATTTTCTGTCATACCGTATCCTTCAAAAAGTGGAATGTCCAAAGATTGAAAGAGGTGTAATATATCTGTGTTGATAGGTGCAGCACCACAAATCAGAAATCTCGCATCAGTAAACCCAATTGCTTCTTTCAATTTCCCCTTTAATAATGTTGAAAGTCCGGGGATTTTTAAACCATATTTAATAATGGCCTTTCCATCGATCGCTGATTTTAAATTAGAATATATTTTTTCATAAATTCTGGGCACGCCAATAAATAGGTGCGGTTGCACTTCTTTGGCATAGTCCACAACCTTTAGCGGGCTGTCACATATGTATAAATGAAGTCCATTCTGGACCCAATAATTAACATCAATTAATTGGCCGAATACATGAGCAAGAGGCAGCCAGGAAACGTACCGTTCACCCTGATAAAACTTGAATACTTCATTACTGACTCTAATTTCAAATGACCAATTTTTATGGGTGAGTTCCACCCCTTTCGGATTTCCTGTTGTACCGGAGGTATAAATTAAACATGCGGTATGATCTAGGGTTAGTTTGTCGAGAATAGCTGTAACGGTATTAACAGAAATATCTTTTCCCCTGCCAATGAAATCTTCCCATGAAATCATTTTTTCATGATTTAATACTTCAATGCCATTCATCATGACAACAGTTTCAACCTGAGGAAGATTATCAAGTATCTTTAGGATTCGATGATTCGGCATTTTTTCCTTTTCACCATTGTCCATGGGATTGTTTCCCACAAATACGACTTTCGAATCAGAGTTACCGACGATCCATTCCACTTCTTGCGAAGAACACGTATGATAAACCCCTACGGCCACTCCACCGATTGTCTGTGCCGCAAGATATCCTGCATACCATTCTTTTCTATTATAGCTATAAATACTTACTTTATCATTTATGCCCACACCGCAAGCAAACAGCGCTTTCGAAATGTCCATGATTTCAGCATATAGGTCAGACCAATTGGTCTGATGCCAATTTCCTTCTTGATCCCTTATAGACAAAGCTGATTCGGCTTCGTACAGCTCTGCATTTTGTAATAATATTTTTGGTGTTATTTCCATGATCAATTCCCAATAGTTTTGTTTATTGTAATTCTAAAATTTAAACCAATCGTAATTTATAAAGTTAGTAGTAAATCAGGAATATAATAATTTGACTCTCAATTGAGATAGATAATAAGTTTCGCCGCTAATTATACGACTTTTTTGCCGGAGTGGCGGAATTGGTAGACGCGCACGACTCAAACTCGTGTATCGAAAGGTGTGGGGGTTCGAGTCCCCCCTCCGGCACATATTATTCTTTTTTATAACCAATAAAAAATAGCTTGCATACCATTAATTAAACTTTTACTTTAAGCCTATCAAGGTGCTGGCTTGGTACCTTTGGTATGTGGAAGGGGTAGACGTTCACTTAGTTCCGAGGTCTTTGTGAACTCTACCCCATTTTCTTTGTATCTGAAGCTCATCAAATGCTTTAAGTGATATTTTTTTCTCTACATAAACTGAGAGAAATCTTTCAATAGATGCCACTTCAACAAGTGCTTTAATCATTGTAATCTTTTCACATAATCGTAAGCCTGCAATCCGAATGCCATAGCGCACCGCATCCCATTTTCCCAATTGAATATTTTGATAAATGCCCATGAGTTGAAGGAATACTTTTAGTCCATTTCTTCGCGGATGGTTGCCTATTAATTTCCATAATATCTCCCATTCCTTATGAGCTTGTTTATATTGATTGGCATTGAAATATTGTATTCCCTTATCAAAATATTCAAATTCATTAACTGATTCAAGCATAAACAAAAAAGGGTCGCTTTTTTGCGACCCTTTTGTCAAACTGATTTTCATATAATTAGAAGATTATTATTTTTTCTTCTTTTCACCGTCATCTTTCGGCTTATGCAATTCCTTCACTTGGTTTTGCAATTGGGTTATCGTTTGTTCTATATCAGAAAATTTTCGTCGGTTTTGGCGTCGTTGACTATCAAATGAGTCCTCCAGATCAATTAAAGCATTATTTGCCTTATCAATTTTTATATCGGTAATTCGACTGAACTCATCCAAGTTATATTGAACTTCATCAATTTTATCGTTAAGCTCAGACGCAGTTGTATTGATAAGATTGGTATTGGCAATAATATCTTGCTGGGCTTTACGAATATGCTTTCCGCGACCTTCAAAACGTAAATTTAAATTGCGTAAATCTTCCCTAAATTCTTTATCAATTACATCCAAATGCTCTTGATCATTTTGGTTTAAAACATCCATTCTGGATTTCATATCATCTGATACCCACTGAAAATATCCACCAGCTGCAATGATGATAATTAATACCCCAAAAATGATTTTATCTTTAATACTCATTTTTTCCTCATTATATCGTTAACTCATTCCTTCCAATCTTTTTTCCCATTCACTCAGTTCCCTATCTTCTTCAATTTCAGGTTTATCTTCAGTAGATTCACCTTCAGCATCAGCCTTGGTCGTTTTACCTGCTTTAATTAGTTGAATTAATTTTTCTTTTTCCTCAGAACTCTTTTTAAGGGAATCCATTAATGTATCTACTTCCTTGTTGAAATCATCAATGGTAGCTTCTAGTCTTGACATAAGCTCATCCAATAATGATTGACCATAGGATGCGTTTATGCCATCCAATAAATCATCAAGTTTTGTTTGTAGATACCCTTCGCGGGCTTCCTTTTTTCCGAAATCTATACTCATAAAGTGTACTTCAAATTCATGACGTTTGTAAAAAATTGGAATGCGAAATTAACACAGTTTTATTTTAATATAATGGGATTTATTTTGATTTTCGCATTGGACTGAAATTATTTTTAATCATTCCATTATAAATAGGATTAAATATCTTCTTTTGTAAACGATATGGCATGGCAGCCTCAGATTGTTTTTCAATTTGACCACTACCGCCCACCGAGGATTGGGACCCCCGTTTAAAGATACTGCGTTCTGCTGCGACTTGTAAATTGATTCGATCGCTAACTTGCACATATACAACATAATCATAGCGTCTTAATGCACCTCCTAGTTTTACGGGTTTTGTGATTAACATATGGCTTTCTGCCGCAAATATGTCAATATCATAATCCAACTTGACGAGTAGTTTTCTGCATTTATCAAGCACTTCTGATTTTGGAATGGTGTAATGAAACTCACGTGCCATCCTGGTCGGATAGGTACCCTGTACAATCTGAAAAATAAATAAGAAACAAAAGATTGCTTTACGCAAGAAAAAGCCTTCTAATATATTTCAAATATTGATGGAATTTCTTTTGCTTCGGGAACTGGTTGGGAAGAATGCATAAAGTCCGGATTATAATAAACCAGTTTTAATATACTCAAGTTTCCTGAGAAAATAGCCAAGTCTGATGCAGGCAGTAAAACAGACGTACTTAAAAATAATTCAATAACTGCAGGTGTAACCGACCAAGTCGATCGATAGAAAGCCCGAGAAAACTTTTGATTTAATAAATTCGAATAAGATCCGGACGGTCCGGACTCCTTCTGATTCATGCTTTTAGGTGGCCCATATACTTCAGAGATATTTTTTTCCAATCTTCGGAAATCTGAAATTTGACCATCAATATTATTGAGCGGTATTACAATATCAATTTCAACCTTCCAAAATCCACTATCCGCAAAAAAATAGGTTACGGCTACAGAATCGGATCCTAAAGATCCTATAAAAGCTTGAGACACTGCAAGACTGTCAGTAGATTCATTTTTCGTAAGCATTGTAGGAATTGCGGTACCACTTGGATTACCCCAGACAAACCCTTTGTAGCCTGTATCTAAACCAGAAGGAATTTGCTGAGACGCCGTATCTAAAACTGCGTTTTCTGAACTATTAGACAAATCTGGTGATGAAGGTGCATCCTGTGAAGCACCCAAAGAAATTATGATTAATGCTGAAAATAAAGACTTCATTCTGTTTCCCATCCTTCTTTTACCACTTCAAAATACATTATCAATTTTTGGCAATCAAGTTCTATTGAATGATTGTTCCAATACGATTAAATCGTGGAATCCAAGTTTCTAAATTTAATGAAAAATAGGAAAACAATGCTTCTCCCAATATGTTAGATTTCGGCACAAATCCCCAATATCGTGAATCCAAGCTGTCATCGCGATTGTCGCCCATGGCCCAATAATAATCTTGTTCAACTGTATAGTAGTCGAGGTCACCAATGGGATTGCCATCCAAAAGAAATTTTCCCTTTGGGAATGTGTTTGACCAAGGCACCAGTAAACTTCCCTGAGGATAATAAGGGGCATATACGGACATTTTCCCTTTCCGGCGATATAACTCGTCCGGACTGACCATGGTGAAAGGATATTTTTGCTGTCCATTAACTAATTTCAATTCATGCCCATCCAATAGCATCAAATGTAAAAGTAGTTTTGTATTTTCAGGGGTTACGGCTATTCGATCCCCTTTCATGGGCATGCGTAACGGTTTGAAATAGTCTTTATTTCCCTGATCGCCTAAAAAGATATCCTGTTGTGTAAAATCAGGTGAAATTGGGGACATAGTAAATTTTCCATTCTCAGGAAGCGGATATGGACTACCGTTAATGTAAATTAATTTATTATTGACTTCCAGAGTATCACCCGGTTCAGCCACACATCGTTTTACGTATTTTTGTTTTGTGTCTCTTGGAAATTTAAAGATAATGACATCCCCCCGTTTTGGCTCTCGAAAGGATGGAAATTTTATTGAAGGAATATCAAATCCGATATCCGTATAGGGAATACCAATCCATTCAGGCGTGCGCATGCCGTAGACAAACCGATTACCTGCAAGAAAATCGCCCGTCATTATCGTATTTTCCATACTACCTGTGGGTACAATATAAAGTTCAAAAATTGTTACCTTTAATGTCAGTACAATTACAACGAGAATAATTAAGGATCTGACTTCGTGGATTATTTTAGATATTTTGGAACTCATAGGCGGCGAAATTACTTCAGTTAACGCTTCAAGACGAAACGATTATTAGCCTTTTTCACCACGAAGACGCAAAGACACGATATGTATATTATAAAATTTGGCTGTCGGTGTTAAATAATGTACCATCAAATAGTCTCCCCTACCTTATGGCAAAATTAAGAGAGGACAGATTAAATTGAAAAAAATCTACATTCCATACGCTTAAATGCTGTTGAGGTAATATCAATCTAAACTGATTCCTTTATAATTTTGAATAATGGGCATTTTATTAAGCATGACAGTTGCCACATCCAATCGAATGTCTTTATCATCTTCTTGTTCCGATAAAAAATATTGAATGGCTGATTCTAATTTCTGAAGTTTAGAATCATCTACCTTTAAAGCGGGTCCTCCCATCTGATCCTTTGTGGCCGTTTTTACTTCAACAAATATCCACTCATCATTCTTTTGGGCGATAATATCCAACTCACCATAATGGCTGCAGGTTCGATTCATTTCTATAATTGTATATCCTTGATTATAGTATTGCAACGCCACCAATTTCTCTCCCAGTGGACCAATCTTTTTATTGGATTTTAACCAATGCATGTTGGGAAGATTCTCTTGTACCGGTTTAAATGATTTTCGATGAATGGGTGTGGCCTTTAATTCCCGTAAAGCATTCATATGATATTGTGTGCCATATCCTTTATGCTTAGCAAATCCGTATTCCGGGAAAATGGGATCGATATCTTTCATAATACCGTCCCGGGTTACTTTCGCAATAATGGATGCTGCACTGATAGATTCTACTTTATTATCTCCATCTATGATACCTTCATTCTTTAATTTTTGATCAGGGAATCCGAATCCATCAATTAATGATTTATGCGGCGGATCCTCCAGTTTGTTAATGGCTTGCCGCATCGCCTTGAATGTGGCCTGTAGAATATTTATTTTATCAATAGTACGATGAGAGATAATTCCGATCCCAACATCTGCAACTTCATTGATTTCATCAAAAAGTTTTTCTCGTTTTTTTGCTGTTAACTTTTTGGAGTCGGCCAATCCTTCAATACCATGATTTTCTGGCAAGACGACCGCTGAGGCCACCACAGGGCCGGCTAAAGGGCCTCTCCCCGCTTCATCTACGCCTGCTATTATTTCCAATGAACTTCCCAAATTTTGGATCCATCCGATTGGAGCCACAACGCTCCCGACTGATCGGTTCGGTGGATGGTTTCTGCATATTGGCTAATTCGATTCATAACATCTTTATTTGGGTGACGAAATTTGTTTTTATACCTTACTGAAACTACGGCAATTTTTGGGAGGACTTTCTGAAGAAAATAGTCAGACGAACTGGTTTTGGATCCATGATGGGCCACTTTGAGCACATCAGATTTCAGTGCTTCGTTAAATTGTATAATTTGGGCCTCTCCTTCCATTTCCAAGTCTCCAGTAAAAAGATATGATGTACTTCCATAAAACAATTTCATTACAATACTGGCATTATTCACATTTCGCCACCAAAACGCGAATAATAAAAGAGAAATAATATATAAGGGAATGACCATCCAGACGGGAAGCCAGCTAAAAGATATACCTAAGAGGAAGGCACTTAAAATGAAGATAAATGGTGCTGGTTTTAGCTTTAGCATTAATCCCATAAGGTCAAATCTAATGGAAATATTAATAATGAACTATATTTAACCATTTCAGGAATTGCATATTAAGGATACATTTTCTAAGCTTGTCATCGTTTTACAAACAATTAAGCACGATAACCCATAAACAAACGGAACCAATCCCATTATGAATAAGAAAACAGGCGCAATTATAATTTTTGGAATTATACTCTTTTTTCTCATCTTTTTTGGTGTGGAATTTTTTGAGGGGATTTGGTCATTTCCCTCTTTTAGTTTGGTCCCATTTATCATTGTGGCTCTTTTGGGCACGGGAATCTTTACAACAATCTATCTTGGATTTCCTCAAATCCGTTATTTAAAGCACGGAATTAGAGTCACACGTGGTTTGTATGATGATCCCAACGAAGCAGGGGATTTGAATCATTTTCAGGCGCTTACCACTGCCCTCTCTGCCACAGTAGGGATTGGAAATATTGCCGGTGTGGCCACCGCCATTTATTATGGAGGGCCTGGTGCTTTATTCTGGATGTGGATTACTGCATTTTTTGGTTCCGCATTAAAATTTGCTGAATGTACCCTCGCCGTAGAATATCGAGATTTTGACAGTAAAGGGATGACGGCGGGTGGACCCATGTACACCATTGAAAAAGGATTGGGAATTAAATGGCGATGGTTGGCCATTATGTTTGCCTGTTTTGCTGTTATATGTTCATTTGCCACAGGGAACGCCATTCAGTCTTTTACTTTATCTGATCAACTTTTATCTGAAGTCACTCAAGTGGTTGGTGCCGATCATTGGTTAACGATTAAACACCAGTTAACCGATTGGTATGCTGTATCCATTCAGCAGGTGATTAATGGTATCGCAATTGCATTTATTTCCGGGCTGGTTATTATTGGTGGAATTAAACGGATTGGTAATGTCACCTCTAAGTTGGCGCCATTTATGGCTGCCCTTTATGTCGCTGCAGCGCTACTCATTATTTTTGCTAATTTGGGTGATATTCCTGCCAGTTTTGGTAAAATATTTTCCATGGCTTTTAACCCACCTGCAGCCGTGGGTGGAATTGCAGGAGGTACTTTACTGGTTATCATGAATACCATGTTGTGGGGTGTAAAACGAGGGCTCTACTCAAATGAAGCTGGGCAAGGGAGTGCGCCAATTGCTCACTCAACAGCCAAAACTAAATTTGCGGTTAGAGAAGGTGCGGTTGCTCTTTTAGAACCCTTTATCGATACCATTATCATTTGCACACTTACGGGACTAACGATCATTGTAACTGGCGCATGGTATCATACGGAATTTTATATCACGAGAATTGACCCTGAATTTTCAGGTTCATTACTAAATGGAAGCTTGCTTACATCATTGGCCTTTAAAGATGGTTTGGCTTATATCTTTCCATATGGTGATAAAATTATTACGCTGGGTGTATTGCTCTTTGCTATATCCACTGTTATCAGTTGGTCCTTCTACGGAGACCGTTCTACCGAATATCTATTTGGTGAAAAAGCAATTCCAATTTATCGCGGGTTCTATATTTTATTCGTATTTATTGGTGCCATTGCAAGTCTCGAAGCGATTTGGTCTTTTGGAGACGCAGCCCTTGGATTTATGACCTTTCCAAATCTCTTGTCAATAATTCTTCTTTCTGGTGTTCTAAAGAAAATGACGAAAGAATATTTCGAAGTAGATCATCCAACGTATAAATAATATTTTCAAACAAAAAGGCCTCGATTCCGAGGCCTTTTTTGCTCATGAATAACGATCTTCTCACCCTCGCCAAACGTGCAGCCCTTGATACTGGGCAAATCATTTTAGCGGCATTGGATCAGCCTCGAGACCCTGACTTTAAAGGACAAAGCGATTTGGTTACAGAAACAGATCGGCAAGCGGAAGAAATCATTATTTCCCTCATTAATAATGCATTTCCTGATCATGCTATTTTAGCAGAAGAAAGCGGTTCTCACGGCAACGAATCTGAATATCAATGGGTAATAGATCCACTGGATGGCACAACGAATTTTGTCCATGGATATCCGTCCTTTGCCGTATCGATTGCATGTTTAATAAATAAAATTCCAGAAGTTGCGGTTGTCCTGGAATTACCTGCCAACCATTTATTTACAGCCACACACGGCGGTGGTGCATTTGTGGATGGGGTTCCTATTTGTGTTTCTAAAAATACGCAATTGAATCGTAGTCTTTTGGTGACAGGATTTGGATATGAACACGGTGAAAAATGGGAAGCCAATATGTCTTTATTCAAATTGTTTACGGATAAGACTCAGGGGGTTCGAAGGTTAGGCGCTGCAGCTATAGATTTATGCCATGTTGCTTGTGGAATTGTGGACGGACTTTGGGAGTTTGATCTGCATCCTTGGGATACGGCCGCCGGTATTTTAATTGTGTCTGAATCTGGTGGCAAAGTGAGCCAGATGGACGGTAACCAATACAATATTCATAAAAATCATATTTTAGCTACTAATGGTGAAATCCATAAAGAAATGTTGGCTTTTACAAAGCCAGTTGTTGAATCACTTAACGGATAAAGAATGAATTGATTTTTCTCCAATTCCCAATTCTAATGAATCTCCGGAATGAATTGGTCCCACGCCGCTGGGAGTCCCCGTAAAGATTAAATCACCACTCATTAGTGGAATCATACTCGATAAAAAACTGATTTGTTGGGAAATTGAAAAAACCATCTGGCTTGCATTCCCCCTTTGCCGAACTTCGCCATTCACTTTTAACCAAAAGTCTTTTTGAACCATTTCCGATTGAAAAGTGGATACAACGGCGGAACCTTTAAATGACTTTGCCAGTAACCACGGCAATTTCGCTTCCTTAAGTTGTGTTTGATAGATTCTGTCTGTTAAATCCAAACCAAGCGCATATCCACTGATAAATGTATCGGTACTACTTGCTGAAATCATTTCGCCATCCTTACCGATTAGAACTACAATTTCTAATTCGTGATGAATCTCTCTATTTTCAGGTAAAATGATTTCATTGGTAGTGTTTAAAGCAGGAATTGATTTTTGAAAGAAAAAAGGACGATCCGGTACATCATGGTTGAGCTCTGCTGCATGGGCGCGATAGTTTCGTCCAATACAATAAATATTTCTCACCGGGATAAGATTACCTTGTTCACTTTGAACATTATAATTCATTTTTCTAAACCAACTTACTCACTGGCAGTTTAATGGCTTCATTAAAAGAATATACACCGTCATCTGTGACACGGCCAATGGTCGTGGCGGGAATACCGATGGTCATACATACCCTCTCAAACTCCATTAAATCTGTTTCTTTTATGGTCACAATGACGAGGCCTTGTGTTTCACCAAACAATAATTCATCTATTTTGAGTTTCCTGGAGAAATGAATTCGAGCGCCTAATTGTGCATTTCCCCCAAAAGACTTGGCTATCGATACAGCAATGCCACCAGCTCCTACCGCCCTGGCAGATTGTATCAATCCACCTTGGATGCCGGTTAATACAGTTTCTTGCAGGCGGGATTCCATCATAAGATCAACCATCGGTTGAGTGCCGGTATTTTCTTGTTTGATGAGGGATAAATACTGGCTCCCTCCCAATTCTCCCCGATGGCTCCCCAGCATGGATATGAATAAATTTGCACAAGGAAAATCATCGGGGAATAGTGTATTCCCAATACCAGTGCCTCCCGAGCAGAATTCACCGTCCATGGGATTATCGGTTTGTTCAAATGACACATGCTGTACATTTATATTTAAATGCTTTCCAGCGCTTTGTATGCCTGAAAGGTAGGAGCCTTTTTCTTCCAAGTTCACATTGGAAACCGCAACAAATCCACTACACACTTCCGGACGAATACCTGCACAAGCAAGATGCCTCGTACTATTGGCAATGGCCGCGATTGATTTCATCTTATAATCTGTATAGTGTTTGGTATCATTGTCATTCACAGCAAGTCCATAAAGACGGCGGTGATGTTGAATAAATGCTAAATTCTCTCTCGTTAGGATTTTCTTTTGAGTAGGCTGAAGAATTTCCGTTTTATTGTCTTTTTTCATTAGAGAAATCAGCGCATTGTTAAATCGTTTTTTCTCCTTCAGTTTTAATTCAAGTGCACTGGGAATAGATGTTTGGATTTTAATCTCACCCTGATTTGTATTCTGGTTTACCAACCGCGTTAATATAGATATGGGAATGTGACCGACTACTTTATTCTTATGATATATATCAATATTAAATTCTTTTCTTAACCGGCCTAATTCCATACAATTACATTTTTTCTCCTTCATTAAATCACATAAAGTATTTTGTTCTCCTTGATTTATCACAATGATAAGTCCATTCACCCCTTTCCTGGATAAAATATTTATATTTTCTGACTTCTCAATTGGCATGATAAGTCCACGTCCATAATTCATGAACATTTGGTAAAGTGAATATCCTAACCCACCCTTATTTACAGGAATGGCCGTCTCAAACCAGTCTTGGGTATATAAAGCTTTAATGGCTCGTCTAAGGTTTCCACCGGAAATAAAATAGGCATGTTGTACTGTTTTGGGTTGAATTGTAGAAGGGTCAGGTAAAATTCCTAATGTAAAAGATCCCTTTCTCCTGGAAATTGTTGCAAGCTTTTTAGCATTCAAAGCGTGAATGGTATTCTCTGAAATTCTGTTACGTGGATCGGATTGACCCTGGGCTGCCAATATCATTTTTGATAAATCATTGGATTGAACTTCAGCTTGGTAAGCTTCTGAATCAAACATGCTTTGCATCTGGTATGATTTCCAGAAATAGTGAAAAAATAATTGTTCTATTTCATTGGGTATGCGTCCCAACTCTTTTTGAAGGAATTGTATATTCATGGGTTTTACTTTTATACGCAAACGGGTTCCATCTTTATTATCGTTAGCTTGATTACCAGAAAGGCTCGAAGGTACAAAGGATTTCAATTGTTAAATAAATTCCAATATTTATCATTTTTCTTCGAGTCTTTGTGGTATATCTTTCATGCTATATTAATCCCCAATCATGGTACACTCCCTGAATCGTATCCCAATAAAAACCTTTCCGTGTAAGAAAGTTTGTCAGTTTGTTTTTATCTTTATGGCTGAGTTGATGATTCTTTTCAATTCTTCTTTTGATTAGATGGCATTCGATTAAATCGATAAGATCAAATTCTTGATATATTTTAGTAATGAGTGTGTCAATTAATTCCGGAGATAATTGATGAGGGTATATTTCTGATTTTAATGCCCGCGGTCCGATTTTTTTATTTTTAACTTTTTCTTTGACGAAGGCTCTCCCAAATTCTTCATCATTCAAATATTTTTTATCAATTAAATAATGAATGGTTTTACCGGTCTCTTCTTCGTCGAAGTCTTTATCCTTGAGCCGTTTTTTCATTTCTGCAATACTTCTCATCCGGTAGCCCAACAATCGAAAGGCGGCATCTCTGGCTTCCTGTAACCGCATTTTTTTACCAAAGGAAGCGATTTTTTCAAGAGAAACTGTTTCGCCTGCGTGTAATGGATTAGAAACAAAAACGTCCTCAGGAATCCTGAAGACGCTTTTGTCATCTAAATGAATAATGATTCGGTCACTATATTTCGAGGACCGCTTTACTCTGACAATCTTACGGTTTGCCATTTTTCTCCGGTTTGGATTCATCCAGTCCCATAAAGGACTTCACTTTGGTGACGACTTCTTTCATCACATCTTCGTTGTCATCTAAAAAATCTTTTGAATTTTCACGACCTTGTCCGATTTTCATATCACTATACGAAAACCAAGAACCCATTTTTTGAATGATGTCTCCTTGAATGGCTAAATCCAGAATATCGCCCGTATAGGAAATTCCCTGATTGTACATGATATCAAACTCCGTTTGTTTAAATGGAGGTGCAACCTTGTTCTTCACTACCTTTACGCGGGTGCGGTTACCCACTACATCTGTTCCAATTTTTATGGTGGTAATCCGCCGGATTTCCAATCGAATGGACGTATAAAATTTTAATGCGCGGCCGCCAGGGGTGGTTTCTGGATTACCATATATTACACCAATCTTTTCACGTATTTGGTTGATAAAAACAACGGCGGTATTAGAACGACTGACCGTGCCGGTTAATTTTCGCAATGCCTGAGACATGAGGCGTGCCTGAAGACCCATGTGGGTATCTCCCATTTCTCCTTCCAGTTCTGCCCGAGGTACCAATGCGGCAACGGAATCAATGACAATAACATCCAAAGCACTACTTCGTACAAGTGTTTCAGTTATTTCTAATGCCTGCTCCCCTGTGTCCGGTTGTGATACCAATAATTCATCTACATCAACCCCCAGCTTTTTTGAATATTGTGCATCCATGGCATGTTCTGCATCGATAAATGCCGCATAACCACCTGCTTTTTGTGCTTCTGCCACAATATGTAAGGCGAGGGTCGTTTTACCTGATGATTCAGGTCCAAAAATTTCTGTAATTCTACCTTTTGGAATGCCCCCTACCCCAAGGGCTACATCCAGGGACAAACATCCCGTGGAGATACTATTATCGGACACAATCACCTGATTGCCACCCAGCCGCATGATGGATCCTTTTCCAAATTGCTTATCTATTTGGGTGATTGCCAGTTCTATCGCTTTTGATTTTTTATTTTCTGTGGTGGCCATTTCTTTTCCTAAAGTGAATTATTTCCAAAAAAGTGAGTGCCTAAAATAGTATATACTGGCCCATTTGGGAAGAGTTCACTGCTGATAAATTGAATCTTTTCGATTCTAAATGGAATGGGTTCATAAGTTGTGTTTAAAAAAGAAGAAATATCCGGCGTTTTCTTTTGGGGATATTTTGCCCGGGCCATGGTGATATGGGGATGAAATTCCTTTTCGTCCCTGGGAAAACCAAGCGGGTCCAACCCATCGTGTACTGCCGTAACTAATTGATTGAGTTTATCTATTGCCCCATCTAATCCAACCCACATCACACGTGGCCGCTCAATTTTGGGGAAACATCCTACTCCTTGAATAAAAATTTTAAATGGGGTCATTTGATTCGAAACCTTTTGCATCACACCACGCACATCGTCGATAGATTCTTCCGGAGTATCTCCCACAAATTTAAGCGTTAAATGGAGTTGATCCCTCTTTACCCATCGAACCTTCCCCGTTTTTTTTGCAATGGTGTTTTTCAGATTCCCTTGAAGTACGAAGACAGGTTCTGGAACAGGGATCGCAATAAAGGTACGAATGAGTCTATGATCCATATAATAAATAAAGACGCGTAATATTTAATGCGGCTTGACTGGCCATGAGCTTATTTGTTAATCGGGAAGGTGTGAACGTAAACTTATAGACTTTTTCACCATTTTCATGGCTTATCCCTACAAAGATTAATCCCACAGGCTTTTCATCGGTACCCCCGGAGGGTCCAGCAATCCCGGTGGTTGAAAGTCCAATATCAGACGCTAGTTTCTTTCGAACACCAATGGCCATTTCTAACGCAGTTTCTTCACTAACCGCCCCGTATGTTTCCAACGTATCTTTTTTGACATCCAGCATATCATGTTTGACTTCATTGCTATATGCGACAATTCCACCTTTGTAATAAGCTGAACTTCCAGAAACATTTGTAAATCGATCGCCAATAAGTCCGCCAGTGCATGATTCTGCAGTGGCAATTGTTTTGCCACAGTTAATAAGCAATTCACCGACAGCATCTTCCAGCGCTACCCCCTCGCCCCCGAAATGATATTTTTCGATGACCGGCAAAACAAGATCAACCCATTTGTTTAACGCATCTTCATTTGTAGATGATATTCTCAAATCCACTCCGGTAAATCGGGGTAAAAAAGCCACATTCACTTTTGGATAATCATTAATAATTGCATCAATTTTTTCATAGAGGGCCGATTCCATAATACCGGTAGTTCGCATAATAGTTATATGGTGCTTGACCTCGGATTTGGACGCAATCCAGGGAAGGATTGTAGCCAACATCATGGCTTTCATTTCCGATGGAACGCCGGGCATGGCGAAACAATCGTAATGGTCATTGGTGAAATGGAGTCCCCGAGCAGAACCGACAGGATTTGGAATGACTTCCCCAATATCCGGTTTTATGGCTTGATTACGATTGGATTCGGGGATCGTGCGTCCGCGGGTAGAAAATTTCTCCGTGAGTAATGTCCAGTAGTCCTCATCGAACTCCGGCTGTGCACCAAAATATTCATACAGAACCGTGGGCGTAATATCATCGTGGGTTGGGCCTAATCCGCCCGTACATAAAACAGCTTCGATGGATTTTGGAACCGAATCTAAAGCATTTACAATGGCTTCTTTTTTATCAGTAACTGTCATATGCCATTCCACAGATCCACCGGATGGTATTACATGTTGCCCAATCCAGGCGGCATTGGTATCGGTACGCGCACCATTGAGTAATTCTGCCCCAATAGTGATGAGTCCAATTTTCATTGGATATAGGTGTAAAATATTAACAGAACGAAATAGGCCATCATTCCCGCAACCACATCGTCAGCCATAATTCCCCAACCGCCCGAGAGTCTTTCTGCCTTCTTGACGGGGCCTGGTTTAAGGATATCAAAAATTCGAAATGCAACCAATCCAATCAGACCTGTCGTGATTGTCACAGGCATCATAGAAAAGGCTAACCATTGCCCCACCCATTCGTCAATGACTATTCTGGATGGATCATGTTCTTTTGTATCTTGAACGACTGTATCTGATGCGAAGGCGCCTATCAAGAAAAGAAAAATAGAAACGCCTGGTAGTACAAATGGGTGTACATCCTGAAATAAAAAATACCAACAAACAGTAGCGGCGATGCTCGCCCACGTCCCCGGAGCTAAAGGGAGTTTGCCAATATAAAATACAGTACTAATCCATTCAGCCGCTACCCGATTCATGAATCAGTTCATCATCTCCTTGATTGCTTTTCTATTTTCCTGAATATAGGTAAAGCCAGTATATAGGGTAAACAGAACAGTAACCATGGTTAAATAATAAACCAACTCATACTCTTTAACGAAAGTGAGGTAATCCGTAACTATGGACCAGTTTATCCCCTTCAGACTCACAATAGTAAGGGTAAAAATGATAATACTAATCTGTACACTTGTTTTGGACTTCGAAATTTGACTGGTAATCATGGTGAACCCCTTACGGGACATAATGACGCGAAGTCCTGTTACAAATAAATCACGGAATATGATGAGTGTCACCATCCAGAAATCAATTAAGCCCATGACTGCGAATGAAATAAATGCGGAAGAAACCAATATTTTATCGGCTAAGGGATCCAAAAATTTACCCGTGTCGGTTACCATATCATTTTTTCGTGCATAATAACCATCGTAAGCATCCGTTATGGAAGCGACAATAAATATAAACAATGCCCAAAATTGTGCATTATGAAATTCAGCAAATAGACATAGAATAAATACAGGTGTCAATAGAATTCTAAAAATCGTCAGTATGTTGGGTAACGTCATCATAGTGCCGTTCGGCCTTCCATGGCTCTTAAGATGGTGGCATCATCAATGTATTCCAAATCTCCTCCCATGGGCAACCCTCGAGCAAGGCGGGTTACTTTCACTTCTTTGCCCTTGAGGAGTTTCGCAATATACAACGAAGTCGCTTCACCTTCTATGGTTGGGTTTGTCGCAATGATGATTTCATATCCCGATTGGGCGCGATCCACCAATGCATCCAGATTCAAGTCTTCCGGGCCAATCCCATCTAATGGGGAAAGAACGCCACCTAACACGTGATATAAACCTTGGAACGCATTTGTTTTTTCAAATGTATAGATATCGGCTGCCTCTTCTACAATGCAAATAGAAGATTGATCTCGCTTAGGATTGGTACAGATTTTGCACGGATCTTCTTCTGTGATTCCATTGCAAATGGAGCAAAAACGAATTTTCGTTTTCATATCCATGACTGCTTGGGCCAATTCTACCGCTTGATCGTTCGGGGACTTCAGCACATGAAATACCATACGTTGAGCCGTCTTTCGTCCAATGCCTGGGAATCGAGAGAATTCCTCAATGAGCCGGTCTATACTATCTGGAATTGTACTCAATTACATCCCAGGAATTTTCATTCCGCCCATTATACCACCCGTCACAGAATTCATTCTGTTTTGGCTTTCTTCCTGTGCTTTAGACATGGCATTATTGACTGCGGAAATAATCAAATCTTCAATCATATCTTTATCTTCTTCCAGAATATCATCCTGAAGAGAAATATCTAATAATTCCATTTTACCATTGACGGTTGCTTTTACCAAACCGCCGCCGGATTCACCATTAATCTGTAAATCATCCAACTCACTTTGCACATGCTCGATTCTTTTTTGCACATCCTGGGCCTGTTTTAACATTTTGGCCATATTGCCTTTATTAAACATCTATTCTCCTATCTTAAAATTTCACCATCAAATACTTCTAAAACTCTGGAGACTACTTGGTCCCCATCTCTACTTTTATCACTATCGCCACTGTCCTGTTTTTCGCGAGGTTTCTTTATCCGATCTGTTGGGCCTTTACCCTCTTGCCATTGTGCAACCAATTTAAAAGAAACGCCATAATGCTCTTCGATAAACTTTTCGACTATTTGTTTGTTCCGATTTAAACTACCCACACTGAATTTGGGGAGATCATAAACTTTAATAACCAATCGATTCCCCGTGAGTTCAAAGGGTTCACTATGTTCCAATACAGTTCCTATGGAAGGTCTTTCCTTCCGGACCCCCTCAATAAACATGAGCCATCCTTTTTCAATTTCTTCAAAAGATATTTTCTGTGTGGGCGCAGATGGCTCCTCAATCGGGTCCGCTTTTGCTGGTTTAACCGATTTGACAAACGAATCTTCAACAGATTCCTTCTTCGGTTTTTCTGAAACTATTTTTTCTACTTTTTTCTCAACCGGAATTTCTGTTTCGGATATCTGAGGCAATTTTGAATCAACCATGACATTTTTTATCTGTTTAGGATTTTTTTTTACTTCCTTCGGTTCTACACCAGCAAGCAAATCAGATATAGAAACTGATGAATCAAATTCCAAAAATTTCATGGCAGTCATTTCGAATTGAATGGATGGCTGAGATATTCTTTTTAAAGAATATTCTAATTCATTAAGTACATTAGTTATTCTGAGTATATCTTTACTATTCCACGACTTAGCGCTATCTGCATAGCGTTTTACATGTTCATCGTTTAATTCCAATAAACCTTCACCATCCTTAATCAAGCTAATGAGTAAATTGCGAAAATGCTGGTTTAATCCTTGGGTAACATCTTCCAAGGGTAAGCCAGTGGTTTGAATCTTATGGAGTACACCCATCATTCGGGAGGCATCTTTATCCGCAATGGCATTTGAATAGTTAAAAAAGATATCAATAGGAATGAGCCCAATCACCGTAGCAACATCATCAATTTGTATGGTTTCTCCAGAGAAAGCAATTACCTGGTCCATGAGACTCAGCGCATCCCGCATACTGCCATCTGCCTTGCGGCTGATGGCTGATAAAGATTCATCATCAGTTGAAATCTTCTCTTCCTCTAATATCATGGATAATTGTTCGGAAATAGTGGACTCGGTGATTCGATTAAAATCAAATCTTTGACAACGGGAAATAATGGTTGATGGCACTTTGTGAATATCGGTTGTGGCCAAGATAAACTTTCCATGGGACGGTGGTTCTTCCAATGTACGGAGCAGCGCATTAAATGCGGGATTAGTCAGCATATGCACTTCATCAATAATGAAAATTTTATAAAGAGCATTCATCGGAGCATATTTGATTTGCTCCCGAAGGTTTCGAATTTCTTCAATACCTCGATTGGATGCACCATCGATTTCTAATACGTCCAGATTTCGCCCATCCGTGATTTCCTGACATATATTACATGTATTGCAAGGTACACCCTCTTTGGATTCGGGACAGTTTAAAGCTTTCGCGATAATGCGCGCAGTGGTGGTTTTCCCCACACCCCGTGGACCGGTTAGCATATACGCTTGGGCAACGCGATCCTTTTTAAAGGCATTAATTAATGTTTGTGTCACATGGTTTTGCCCAATCACATCATCAAAAGATTGGGGGCGCCATTTCAGGGATAAAACTTTGTAAGACATTCTCTCTCGAATAATGATGGCCGTGCACTTGCGGTTGTCAGACCTGGGGTCAATTTATGACAAGTCAGTTAGCTCCATTTCAGGGGTTCTCCGGCACATAATCCTAATCACCTACCGCTGCTCCCTTCCGGTCCTGACGGGGTTTAGTGTAAAACCATTGCGAAGAATTGAAACTTCAACACCACTTAACTTGCATAAAATGATCATTATCTGCCTGATGCAAGCATCAATCCTGCTATAGCGGGTTGCAGGTTACAGGGCACCGCTAATTCCCCATCTAGCACGACCAAATTTTCAAATAATTTTTACGGTGGAAATTTACCTGCTCTGACTGACGGGAAGCAATGGAAGAATGGGGAACGCTAAAGGCGGCATGTAAGATGGGCGATGTTTGATGGAAAATGGCGCCATACAACCTTCTCAAGGTTAATCCTATTTCAGCAGAACCATCTTCTTTGTCTTAACAAAGTCCTTGGTCTGAATCTGGTAAAAGTAAATCCCTGCCGATACTGGCTGCCCGAAGTTGTTTCGGGTATTCCAAATAACAGACTGGTAACCTGCAGGTATTTCTTCACTGATCAGCTTTACCACTTCCCTACCCAAAACATCATATATGATAAGATTAACACTACCATCTGACAAGGTTGGATAAATCGATCCTAGAATGATTAACCCGATAGATATTCTCACATAATAGATATAACAATCAAAAATGATAATTGAAATTGCGATAGTTCTCACAGCTATATTATCGCCTTGCGTTATTGAATCAATAAATTATTACCACCTTAATTTCATTCACCTCATACCAATCCCAGAAATTGGAACGATCTAACTTTATAACACCATTTTTAAAACTGTACCGCACACGTTTTCTATAAAGGGATTCTGTAAACCAATCAGAATTATCCCGTTTATAATAAATAGCCACAAAGGGAGGACTATTTTCTTTTAATTCAGGAATAACCAATGTACAAATCGCATCATTGAATTCACCTTCCGGTGTAATGAACTCTACCTTTGTGTAATGATATACACGCTTGGTGAGAGACTTGAATTCAGTAAATTTCTGGTTAGATTCTTGGGAAACGGCTGCCGAGGATACTAAGCAACATATAAATAATTGGGCGATCCACTTCCCCCCTAGGATCATTCTCATTTTTTCTTTTTACGCTTAAAAAATAAAAATTTCTTTTTGGGTTTTTCTTCTGTTACTTCCTTTTCAGGAACATCCTTTTTTGGCCCATCGCCCGAGGAGAGTTTCTTTTCGAATTCACTCAACTCAACCGGTTCCGCATTCGGGTCCTCCCCGCGCATAGTTGCCAATAATCCATATTGGTTTCTGGTCCGGCTATGAATGGTGTTAAGCATTCCATTTACTTCCTCATTAAAATGGGCAACGGTTCGTTCCATGCGAGCAATGAGTTCCGCCATAAACGGCTCTCCATAGGCATCACCTAATTTGTCTCCAATGGCTTGGAGCTTTTCATTGAGATATTCTTTTTTGAAATCAGTTGTTTCTTCTGTCATATTATCTCCAGGATTCTAACGGTTTATTTTATCCAATTCAGCTGGGGTCAGCCCAAACTGGGTTTTTTTTGATAATAATATCATAGATGTATCATAGACTTCCGCCCCGGCAATCAATCCGAATATGGCACCCAAAAAGCGATTATGCCACTGTTGCCCCCAGGCCGGTTGTGTTTTGCGATTCCAGGATTCCATTAATCCAAAACCTAAAACGGCCGCCAATCCATAAAAATGCATTTTCAACTCCGGTCGCTGAATAATTTTCTCACGATAGTTAATTCGCTCCATTTTTGAAATTGGAATTTGTTTTATGGCAAAAGGAGTTTGGAGTAATAGTCGTTCTTTTTGATACGATAACAACGTCCCTCGAACCCATTTTCCATTAAGATGTTTAACAGATACATATTGCCCGGTTTGGATATTTTCCAAAATTTCCTTTGTTCGTAAATAGGTCAAGTTTTTCCGAAATGATTCTCGAATCTCCTCGGTGATCTCTGGCATTTGATTAAGCCTTATCTGCAAATCAATAAACTCTTTTTGGGTATAGGCTCTCCGGCTGACTTTTATCCGGGTATATTCCACAAACGAAATGCGGGTTTCAATTCGATTGTTGTTTATTTCAAAAAACTGGGCACTTTCAAAATTTGAAATATCAGGAAACACTTCATAATATTGGTTTTCTTCTGCATCCAGTGTATATCCAACATGTTTTGTAAGTGGTACAACTTCGCCCTGTTGTCCTATCAAAGGAAAAATCAAACCAAGAATGAGTAATGGTTTAAACAGGTTTTTCCAATGATTCAATTATTTCATCCAATTCTGGAAATCGCTCTTCAGCTTTTTTTGAGAAAATCAGATTGTCATTTTTCATCACTTCATACACGCCGCCGCCCGATGGAATTAACGCCAACGATTCGACAGCATTGCCATATTTTTCAAGTAACGCGGAAGCCATACTGGCAGCCCGGGGTAAATAGTTTCACTGGGTACAATATTCAATTGAAATACGCATATGTTCTCCTTTTATAACCAGGATTTAATCCAAAAAATACCAAACACAACTAAAAGGCTTGCTAACCCAATCAGTACAGTAGCTGCCTTTCCGAACCCGCGCCTGCCTGCATCATATCGGTAAACTGTTTTTAATTTTTCAGCCATTAAAAATTGAAAGCCGTTTCAATAGTGGTTTGTTTCACCGGCTCTAAGCCCGAACCCGTATCCCGATAATACTGTCGAAAATCCCAGATCAAACTCACACCTTTACTCACTTCATAACCAACTTTATATCCGAATAAAGTATTCATGGATGGGTTCCCAAAATCGAATGGATTTTTATCGTTATTCCGTTGGTAATACGCTTGCGCCACGCTGAGTTTTGGAATGTTTTCTGCATTAATGTCAATCATAGCGTTAAAACTATTTAACTCAACATCACCTTCGCCCTTCATGCTGGCATATGCTGCCTTAAAGCTTACCAGGTTAAACAAGTTTGCTGAAGCAGAGCCATACATACCCGATGTACTAGATGAATCCACAAGGATCACTTGATCCTTGGTGCGAATTATGGTTGTGGAATCACTGAATTCAGCCACCACTCGGGAAAGATCATAACTCCCGTCAAAAAATTGCGGTGCAAAAAAGCCCTGCTTAATTCGATATTCAAAACTCACATTCAAAAAACTGAATAAACTCGCCCGAATACCGGGGATTGTAATTCCAGTACCACCCATGGCCTTTCGGCTGTAATAGGCATCTCCAGCCACGGCTGGGAAGATCAGTTTATTGTATTCCATATAGGCTTCTAAACTGAGCGATTTACCTTTCAGAATCGGATATCCCAGATCAAATGCAAAACCCTGGGCTGTTGCTTTATTATCCTTTAAACTAAATGGCGTGGGTTTTAGTGTGAGATCGTTATCAGCAGAATCGAGAATATTGTCGCCGTCACCATCGATGTCCCAGCCATTGTCCGGTTCCTTCGTTCCACCATTCACATCAGCAATGCCATCGCCGTCTGTATCGTTCCAGTAATCTTTATCGGTGGGGAAATCATCAAACATATCCGGATAAGTATCTCCATCCACATCTTTCAATCCGGAGAATTGATTCATATCCATGATAAAGTTCAATCCGAATGTCAATGGTATGGCATCAGATAGCTTATAGGTACCGCGAAGACCCATGAGGGTTCCGCCTCGGGAGAAATCTTTCATATTCGATAAAAAGAGTTCGCCACCAAAGTTACCAAATGACATTCCAGTATTAATTCCAACTTTACGTACGGATGGGAATTCCATCATGTTTGAGTATCCAGCCAACAAACCGCCATACCCAATCGTTATATTATTCAGGGAGCCCCATTTAAACCAGAATGGGTCTGATTTTTGACCCCACCGAATGAATAAAAATTTATCAATAATATCGGAAGCCTCATCCCATTCGTCTTTCCGGATACTTCCTTGGTTGTCAATATACATGACCAAATCAAGTCCGATGCCCAGTTTCCCAAAGGATAATTCCGGCCGAAGCGCCACTTGATTATAAATAGTCCCATCAATCGTTGCTGACCCAACACCCAACCCCAAATTAAATGGTTTTTTGGGCTTCGGTTTGGGTTTATCACCTGTGGATGGCTGGTCGGCCTGTGCGTCTGATGGTTCAGATGACTGTTCGGGTTCCAGCTCAGTTTCGGAAGTGGGTTCTTCCCTCTGCGGTTCTTCGTCTTGGGTTGGTTCGTCCTGCCGTTCTTGAGTATCATCCTGTTCTTCGGGTTCGTCTTGTTCGTCCTGCTGTTCTTCAGGTGACTCTCCTTCTGGATCCTCAGGATAGTCCCCCGGTTCTGCCGGGGCTGGTATAAGTTGACCCAATGCATTGGATATTGCTTTTTGACCGGCACCAACATTCACCGTTATTCCACTAATGGTATTAAATACTTCAAAATTTCCTGATTTCCCTACAAATTTATCCACGCCCGCCACCGCATCATGGAAGGCTGAAAATTCGGTCCCTTTCACAGAAGCAACCGAGACTGGGGTTTCAACACGATAGGCTTTTTTCCGATCCTTATTATTTACGTTGTGGAGCGTGGTACCCTGTTCAATGATGAGACTGCGTGTGTTGGATGTTTCTACAAATTGGAAATCTGTATTTTCTCTAATTTTAACCACGGATCTATCGTCGAGAAAAATAACCACAGCAAAACTGGCTTCGCCAACGCGAATCGCATCCCCATTGGATATGGCCTGACCTGGTTTCACACTGATAGAATAAGTTCCGCTCCCGATAGGTTTAATAAGAACTTCTCCATTGGCTTTCATGACTCTGCCGATCGTTTCAGCCGAACAAATAGTAATGGTGAATAATATAAATATAATTGATATTTTTTTCATGAATGGCGTCGTCATTTAATGGACCTTATTTATGACAGAAAATTTTGATTATTGCTCTTGAATTTACCAAAAAAAGACAACACCTCAAGTGCGTTAGTTCACAGGTTGATTTAAATATTCTTTTACTAAAAATGCGATGGATTGATAGTTTATTGAGGAATGGGACATCATTCCCACTTCACAGGTTCGGCTGGTGGAATATCCGGTTTTATATCCCTTGATGTCCGATAATTCCTTTGCTGTGGCTGATTTGTTTAATTCTGGTACTATCAACCCACGATCCCCTGCAAAACCGCAACAGCCCCAATGGATCGGTATGGTAACCTTTTCTGTACATTTTTCTGCCAATGATTTCATTATAGCCACCTGACCCATTTTCTCCGTAGAACAGGTTGGATGCAGCACAATTTCACGATTAAGTTTTGGCTGATCCAATTTTTCCACACATATTGCCAGGAATTCAATAATATCCACCATATTAAGTTGACTCAATTGTGTTTGTACTTCTGGCCGTAATCCAACATTCGGGTGTAGCATTTGATAGGTGCAGGGTGATGTATCTATGAGAATCGGAAATTCACCATTGTTTGATGCTTTCCATAATAATTCTATGGTTTTTTCCTGAATAGAAATGGCTGCATCATGATATCCTTTTGATGCAAATGGCTGACTGCAGCAGGTTGAATTAATCTCAGGTGGTATTTGCAATGAGATTCCAGCCTTATCTGAAATATCCATCAATATATTCGCTAAGGAGCTCTTTTGATTGTTACTGGCAAATACCCGTGTTAAACAGGAGGAAAAATATACCCATTGCTTTCCATGATTTTTATTTGATGTAAGCAGTGGTTCGGCCGCATAGGGCAGTTTGACATTCCATTGGGGGGATAATCCTATTTTATTTAAATATCGGGTAATCACTTTTAGGGCGGATCCTCCTAATATTTTTTCAGTTGCTTTTCCCATGGTTAACCCACTCCGAGCCAAAAACTGAACAAAGCTAAAATGATTGGCGGCCCACCCGCTGATGACTCTCCCAATGGTTGATTCATGTTCATGCCTAAAGGATTTTATAAAAGATCCTGTATTAATATTGACAGGGCAGGCAATTTCGCATAATCCATCTGTAGCGCACGTCTCAACGCCATCATAATGAAAGGCATCCAATACGGATGGATCTGCATATCCGCCGGCAATTTCCCTTTGAACAACAATACGCTGTCGCGGCGTCATTGTTATCTCATTCGAAGGGCAAACCGGCTCACAAAATCCACACTCTACACATAAATCCACCTCGTCAGAGACTAAAGGCATTTTCTTTAAATTCTTCACATGGAGTTTCTCATCTTTCGTCAGTAATACATCGGGATTTAAAATACTATTTGGATCAGCCAAATTCTTTATTTTCCACATAATATTGTATAAATCACCACCCCATTCATATTCAACGAATGCAGCCATATTGCGTCCGGTCCCATGTTCCGCTTTTAGAGACCCATCAAACTTCCCAACCGTAAGCTCAGCCATGTCATTTAACAATCCTTCAAACCGTTTTTCGCCGTCAGAACTGTTTAAATCCAAGGATGCGGCAAAGTGCAGATTTCCATCCTTTGCATGACCAAAAATAACTGCATCATCGTATTGCCATTGATGGCAAATCAATTTGAGTTCATTCACCACTTTGGGTAAATCACGATAATCATAACATAAATCTTCTGTAATCACGCTTGTCCCTTTTTTTCGCATAGAACCCACCGTAGGGTAAAGCCCTTTTCGGATATTCCATAGTTGCAGCCGCTGTGCATCATCAGAAATCATGCCCAATGGTAAGCGCCCCCCCATCAATGTTAATGCATGAGGAATTGATTGGGTCAAATGTTCAATTTCATTTACATGATGCTTTTGAAATTCAAACAAAAGTGCGGCGGAATCGTCCGCAATTTGGTGAGGATCGTAAGGGGGATTATTAAGATATTGTGCCGTGCGTAAGGAAGCATCATCGAGCAATTCAATCGCATCGGCACCTTCATTCACCAATACCGGTAATGCAGCCATGGAAGATGCTACAGAATCAAAGAGAACCAACCCCATTGTTTTTAATGGTGGATCATCGATGGTATCCAAAACCACTTCTGAGAAAAAAGCCAATGTCCCTTCGGCCCCAACAATTAAATGGGCAAAAATATCTAAAGGATGTTTATGGTCAATGAACGCATTCAGTGAATACCCTAACGTATTCTTAATTCTATATTTATGGCGTATTTTTTCCGTTAATATCGGTTGACTTTCAATTTCTTTTTTACAAGACAAGATACCATTTGCCAGGGCAGATTCATTTTTCATAAACCGGGGATAATCATCTGAATGTGATGTATCGTACGTTTGACCATTGGCCAGCATAAATCGCAAATGTTTCATTGTATGATATGCATTATTTTTCACACCGCAAACCATTCCCGATGAATTATTAGAAATAATACCACCAATCCTGGCTGAATTAATGGAGGCGGGATCGGGACCTATTCTTCTCTGATGTGGAGAAAGATAAATATTCGCGCGAGCACCAATAACGCCGGGCTCTAGTTTAATTGAACGTCCTTTATCCAGTACTTCATGATGTTGCCAACCCCGCACCACTTCTGCCATTATTCCTTCTGTGAGTGATTGTCCGGAGAGGGACGTGCCACCTGTTCTAAATGTTATGGGTATTTTTGTTTCATTTGCATGGGCAAGTAGGGATTGAACATCCGCCTCATTCTGTGGACGAATGACCGCTTTAGGAACCAACCGATACATACTTGCATCGTGGGCATATGCCAGTCGGTCTATTAACCGTTCAGACCAAATTTCTGAAGATATATTTTGGGGTACAGACATATAAATGCTATTACAATTTATTTCACATTACTGTCTTGGCTGCAATTGAGCCCAGGGTGCATTATGTAGTAAGGTCGGTTCTGTACTTGATGATTCACTCACATCTTTAATAAATATTGCGTCGGACGATTCACTACGAAAAATAACCGTGTCTGCGTTCGTATCATTTATCCAGTCTGCATATCGTCCACCGGATTGTAAAAGGGTTAATGAAGGGTTTGCATTCAACGTGAATAAATAAAGAAAATAACTGTTATTCTCAAATGACCATAAAATGGCTTTCTGGCTATCAAACGACCAACGCATATTGCGGAAATACTGACTGGTTACAGGCATGATTTTCTGGCCATCCGCCTTCGTGACCGTTACACCCACGGTTTCTCCAGGATAATCCATAATATATAGACCATCCCCTTCCAAGGCGTATAGAATCTTAGCCCCATCTGGAGACATGCGTGGCAAAATAAATTTCTCTACATTTTGGGCATTGGTGATTTGTTTCACATTTTTTCCATCCAAATCCATGGTGAAAATATCTTTTACACCTATATTATTATTAGATTGGTGTTTTCGCTGCCAATATAAGATAAGGTTACTTCCCTCGATAAACTCTGGGTCACCATACCATTCATTGTTTGTTTCATTCGTCAATTTTACAGGAGATTCATCCTCATTGAGATTAACGATATAAATATTGTGATCCGTACCGGTAAAAACCGCCATGGATTGGTCTAAATTGAATGCAATATCCTGGGGTTCCTCTCCGGAAATGGTTCTCAAACTGGTACCGTTTTCATTCACAAGTAAACCAACACCGCCATCGATGAGTGAGAATACTTTTTTCCCTTTCTGGATCCAAATTGGGAATTGGGCATTTACATTGGATAATACATGGGTAAACGGTAATGACGGACCCATGTTTGAAATGGTAATATCATCCCCTAATTCACGGATATAATCCACTTTAACCACCCGTTGGTACGATGAGGCACCTCTCACATTACTCCAGGCTGACTGATTCCATTTATCCATAACCCGCACACGGAAAATCTGTTCTTTATCATTTTCCACATTTATTCCCCCTGAAGTCGTCTCCTGAGTATTGTGGACTGAAGAATCGACAACAGTCGAATCCGGCAGTGTTATTTGTTCAATAACGTATTGCTCAAAATCAGAAATGGGGGACTTGGACCAATTGAAGAAAAACTGGCCACCCTTGTAAGTAATTGAATCTAATGTAACTGGACCCGGAACCGAATCAACAGGATGACCTTTTCCAGTTCCCAATGTTTTTTGTCCGGTAGTATCTTCCACCTCAACCCAATACCAGTTTTCCTGAAGGGGATTGAATGCGCTTGTATCAAAAGTCGTTGTATTGATATCATCTATAGAACGTATGACAGATTTGGTTCCCGATTCAGTAACGCCATGATAAAGATTATATTTTCCAAAATCCCCTTCTGATGACTTGTCCCAATTAACCGAAAGAATAGCGTTTGGTGGAAGTGAATATGAAACGGATAAAACGTTCACAGACCCCGGTGGACCAGGAATATTTGGTTTAATCTTTACACTCACTTTATTAGAAATATTTGAATCTGCGTAAGCATAAATGCGGTATGCATATTCCACAGGATTATTAACTACTTCTTTCAAATCAAGCTTATCTACCCAATTAAATGTAGAATCCCAAAGAATAGCCACACTATCCAACCAATTCCCTTCTCCAACCTTCTTATCAATTGTAAATCCGTCAAAATCACGACCCTTTCTTAGCCATGATAACTCAATTTTATCAGAAGATAACTGGGTGGCCTGGAGCGTGTCCGGTGTCCATAAACTTCGGTCACTTCGAGGGTCGTATGGATTATCCCATACCCGTTTTGCATCTTCACATGCCAATAATAGAATCATCAAAATGATTATTTTTTTCATCCAGTTCGCAGCCACCGTTTCATTTGTAGATATTTTCCATGATAATATATAATTGGAAAAATGGTAAAAATGGATATGCCATCCATGATGGGTTTGAGTTGATCTAGTGCCTCAATTTGTTTATGATTCGCATCTCCTTCTAATATGTCACTTCCATAAGATTTATAGATTTTTGCCGATTCATATTGAAGATATCCACGATATCCAGCGGTAATAACCAAAGAACCGATTAATAAATTTCGTTTGAATTTGTACTTATCCCGATCTTTTTCGATGAGTAAAATATTATGAAATTGTGGATTCACATGAGTGGTTCTGCGGTGACGAATTCGAAAGTCACCATTATGGATAATATATTGACCGGATTCTAAATGATAGGATCCCGCATCCAACTTTTCATATTCAATGGCACCTTCTTCCACAAGAAAACGAGACGCCCCATCGGCAGATACAATTACGATTCCTTCAGGTACGGGCGCTTCGAAAGCAACATGTCCGAATTGAGGTACTAAGTGCTGCAACTCAATATAAATGATATCTGACTCATCCTCTGGAAGATGTTTTAAACGATAAGGTTCAAATCCCTTTTTTAATAGAATAATGGGGCGGCTTTCCACCACCACACGATCCAATGCCATTGGGGTGAACCCACCCAACGTATCCCGACCAACCCTGACCATGGCTCCTGCCGGTTTCGTTTTAATATAAACTAGATCCTGTCGTTCATGCACTTCCATAGGAACTCGGGTGGACATGAGCATTTCAGCTAAATTATGCATCCCTCTAGTCTTTAATCCCTCCAAGGAGAGTTCATGATCATACATAACTACATTAATAACTCGTCCAGTTTTGGATGCATACAAGCGACCTTCCGTCAAAAAAACATCACCAATTTTTGCAATATGGATGGTGGCCATCCATTCGGTGTCCAACAACATGGAACTAATAACCGCACATTCAATGGTGGAACATTTGAGATCATCATACCCGGCTATGGACAATAGCTCGTTCATATCCCCATAATCCATCACCTTGAGTGTATCCTGCCTTAGGAGTTCTACCCGGAAGAGTTCACTTAATGATTGTAGTTCTGTATCGGCAACCCCTTCCCCAGTAAAATCCAGGACCGATATGGTATGATCATCGGCAAAAAGATATGCGGTTAAAATTGATAGGATGAATAGATGTTTGAGCTTCATTGTCCGACAGAAAAATTAGCCTTCAGCAAAGGCCATCACAATAGTGAATTTTGAATTTAATTATAGATATAATCGGGTTGAATGTGTGGCTGATATATCCCGATTATTGATGGAACGATTCTATTTCCTTTTCATAAATGGAATTTTAAATCGCACCAAATTTTAGTAATTATTAATCAGAAGAGGAATACTATCGATTATTATCCTCATCAGAACAGTCACCACAATCACAGGTACCATCTCCAATGGCAATCTGATCATTATTTGATATATCTTCGATTGACAATAGAATTTCACCCGAATTGCAATATACCTGTTCATTTTTTACTTCAAACTGATTCACTACGGATCCATTCGGTGAAAATAATGTAATCAGCCCCATGCCGTTTGAAATATCCGCAACGCCTTTTTTTGCGCCATCCGAATACCACCAATATGCAACCCCATCTCGCTCCCCCTTAATAAAACTGGTTTCTTCTTTTTTCTGTCCCGTTTCATACCACCATGTAAGATTCCCATTTAATTGTCCTTTTTTATAATGGGCTTCCGCAAACTTTTTACCATTTTGGTACCATTGGGTGACAACATCAACCCTACCTCCTTTTACAAAAGTAGATTCTTCCTTTTTAGCACCATCATCATACCACCAATGGAATAGCCCATTCTTTTCTCCATTTAAAAAATTTCCGATTGAATATATTTGACCATTACCATGCCATCGGGTGACTGTACCCTGAGAAATATTTCCATATAATTTTACATTTACTTCCGGTGCCAATGAATAATTATAAACATCCCGTTCTTGCACTAAATAACTGCCGTCCAACATTCCCGAGTCCGGACTAAATGCAATGGGAATTCCTGACCATTGCGTATCACCTTCATTATAGTTAACAGAAGCAATTTCCCCGTCCGTAAAAGTAATATTATAATACCGATTGTCTCTTCCAGCTATAAAATACTGCCAAATACCATTTTTCTTCCCTTTTTCATACATCCCTTTCATTCGCAATTGTCCATCGAAATAATTTAAGTATGCTTCACCCGTATAGGGTTTTTCTGTTTGGGGGTCAAGGGCAATTCCTTCGTCTCCTTTTAATTCATTAATCGCTACTGGTTTTGAGCAACTGATCAGAATTAAAAATAAAGGGATTGATTTTAATATATGTCTCATCTTTTTATTCTCGTTCATTTGTTTTGCGGAGAGAGAGGGATTCGAACCCCCGATATCCAAAGGACATACCGCATTTCGAGTGCGGCGCATTCAGCCAGACTCTGCCATCTCTCCAAAATTTAGGCAATGAAATTACGTGTTTCTTTGTAATTTGAAAAAGTCCTGAATTAACGAAAGGGATCTTTTTTCTAAGACACCGCCTTTCACAGCCACTTTAGTCTTAAAGCGAGGGTCACCGCATAATTGGTATAATGAACCACAACAGCCCGCTTCTTCATCATAACAGCCGAACACAACCATTTTAAATCGGGCATTGACGATGGCACCAGCACACATAGGGCAAGGTTCTTTTGTAACAAATAAAAAACAATCATTGAGGCGCCAATCTTCGAGCGTATTTGCCGCTGCTGTAATGGCAATAATTTCTGCATGAGCAGTGGGATCATTTAATCGTTCGCGTTGGTTATACCCCCGTCCAATTATGCGATTTTTAAAAACGACGACCGCTCCCACTGGTACCTCTTCTGCTTCATATGCTTTTTCCGCCTGGACAAGGGCATACTGCATCCAGTATTCAAAATCTTTTTTCAAGAGAAATTATTTAGAAAGGAGGTAATTCTGGAGGGTCATGATCTGCTTCGCCATTTCTTTTCGGCCAACTAAGGTCGTATCTGTTATCGGCAGTTCACTGGAATTCAATGAATCCAATATTACCGTAACTTGTAAAATTGTAGAATCAAATTTTCCAACAGCAAAATAAGAAGCGGCTAAGGTAATTCGAACATCCAGGTAATTGAGTAATGAATCATGGGTGAACATCCACCCTGCAGTCAGAGGCTTCACAGTAGAATCTAGGAATGTTCGACCATATTGTATTACTTTTGCATCCTTCCCTAAAGCATGATTGGCAAAGGTCAGACCAGCCAGAATTTCCGATTGCACATCGATGGGATTCCATTGGTGCTGTTTCTTTGCCAACCCTGTTGTAAAATGGTGAATACTGCTGTCTAAAACCATTAACTTGGCATAAGTCCAGCCTAAGCCATTGTAACCGTCCTTCCAATCAGAATCTTCACTGACAGCATCCAAAAACCAGGCGTTACTGGGTAAATATTCTTTAGTCTCAAATAATTCCCAACCATATTCTGCCATATCTTCCGCCGTGGCATAGAATTTTTTCCGACAAGCATCCATGGTGATTAATCCAATCGCCATGATGAATAAAAGCGTAGTTTTTGACATACGTCTTGTCATCGCATTAACATTACTTTTTTGGTTTGACTTCGACCCATATCCGTGAGCAAATGGACAAAATAAATTCCGGAAGCTACGGACACACCATTTTGATCTTTACCGTTCCACCTTAGACGGTATCTCCCAATTCCTTGTTGTTTATTTACCAAGGTTCTCACATTTCTTCCCAGGATATCATATACCGTTAATGATACTTTTTGAAGTGGTCCATCCACAAATCCTAAATCATATTCGATGGTTGTAATTGGATTAAACGGATTGGGGTAATTTTGCTGAAGTGCTGTTTGTCCTGGCACGATTAATGTTTTTGGTCCCATTCGAAAATAGCCCATTTTTTCTGTATAGGCCATGACGCGGTTCCCTTGCGTAATAGAGGGCAATTCAATCCACCCTGTCCCAATAGATCTCTGATAAAGGGCAATCTCTTCATCGTAACCCGGCATAGAAATTTCCACTGATTTTTTAAAACGGAACGCTTCATTTCCTAATAAATAGGATGCGCGATCGTTGAAGTAAGGTTCAAATAAAGTGGAATCCAAAATCATGATGGATTGATCAAAATCCACGGCACCATTTCTCCCAATTACATTAAATTGACCATCTGCACTTCTCCCAGACCATCCACCATACATTTTAGCTAATGCAAGGCCTATGTTTTGGGTAATGATCGTATCCCCCACGATTCCATTCGCCGCAACCTCAAAGGTATAAGTCCCCTTTGTTTTGAAATTGTAATGACCTACATAAGTAAAGGCGGCCGCCGTGTCCAGTGTTACAGATTTAGACTGAACTTTAAGTGTAAGGTCCTTGGTTTTACCCACCGAATCAACGAGAAAAATCTCGTAATAATTGGTGAACGCATTGTTTTGGACAACGTACATGCGGATCTCAGGACGTGGTACACGCTGGACTTTGACGACAAATGTATCTATTGCAGATGTGTCGCCATCAGCGGCCGTAATTTGAATGAGTGTGGAATCTGTTTTGTTTTTTACCCATGGACCATTGGGACCGAACCAAAGTACTTCAGGCTTAAACTTAACTGTATCAACATGGGCATTGGTGGCATACTCAATTCCCGTTGGTTTAGTCTCATATGGTTTTGTGGGTACAATCGAAATATTATCCCCATAGGTTAAAGGCAAAATAGAAATAGTTAATGTGGAGTCATCCACATCGGTTAAATAATTGGCAAAATCAAAATACAATGAATCATTTTCTAAAATTATTGTGTCGGGGACACCAGACCAGACTGGTGGATCATTAACCGGATTAATAAAGAATGTGACGGTATCCTTTCCAGTTAAACCATCTGGATCTGTGACCGTAAATTCCAACATCATATCCGAAGATGTATAATAATTTGTATCTGTAGATGCCGTATCAGTCGGTGTTATCCACGAGAAAACGGAATCACCAATGGCGATGGAATCCACTTTAATTGGATCTTTAAACTGATCCACATTCACCGGATAGATCAGAAATGCATTATTTTTTTGAATAATGGTTGATAAGGGAAATTCATCCACTAATTTTGAAATAAATGACTGTTTATATTCACGACTAAAATCCGATAAAAAACCAACCTTAGCTGTAGGGTATCCACCTTTGCTTGGTAGTGTTGATGCAATTCTAAATGTATATTTTAAATCAGTGGTATCATTATCCTCATCATAACTATACCGAGTCAGATTTATGGAATCCGAATTGGCGCCTTCTAAAAAAGTTAATTTTGCTATGGAGGATAAATCAATAATGGGCGGATCATTCACTGCTTCTGCAGTAATGTCAATATCCACTGTATCTTTTAATGTCCAATTATCCGTAACAATGACGCGAAACACATAATCGGCTGTATCCAGTTTTGTCGGAGTGAAAGTTACCTTACCGCTAGCAGAAACTGCCGCAGTTAAATTGGTAACCACGGCTGAATCAATTGGTGCTGCCGTCGTATCCAATTTCATGGTGGTTAATGCATAGGTAAATACATCGGATCGCAATGTCCCTTTAACGACATTATTCGAAGCATCCTTAATCAATAAATCTTTATCATTTACAGTCAGTAACTGATCCCATAAGACATCTTCCTTGGCAACAACGGCAGCGATCGTATCTATGACCGGAGGGGCGTTATGCCTTAAGGTGCGGAAAGAATTGAGTGTATCTGAGGTATTTCCTGCTATATCTACGGCTTTGAGGGCAACATAATATTTGAGATTATGTGTTAACGCAAATGTGTCCGTCCTTACTGTATCTAACACAAGTGAGCGATAATCACGGAATTTTGTCCAATCTTTAGGATTTGTTTCATCTGGGGTTGCTTTGGTGCTCTGGTAAAGGGCGTACTCATATCTATTTATCCCGGATGCTTTTTCATTTGTTTTTACAGAATCCACCCAATTATTAAATGCAAATCGAATCGTATCATTGGTCCATAAAGTATCTCTATTTACAGTAAGAATACTGGTCAAATTATTTGATGTGAATAAGGTATCTCCAAAAAATGGTCTTTGGGCCGGAGGTAATGTGTCTAAAACAAAGAATGATTCACTCTGGGTTCCATAAGTTATGTTACCAACCTTATCATTAATCGATCCTCGAATTCGTATTGTGTCACCCTGTGCTAATCCAAGAGGTTTAAGCGAAGTAATAATATCCTCTTTTTTCCGGAAAAAAGTTTGATTTCCACTTAATTGTTTGATCGAATCTGCCGGCGCACTGGGGCTGGAAGCATCACTGGTTACAATCGTTACCCAAGTACCAGTTGTCATTTTTCCTGTTACACGCATTTGCACATTCACATCACCACCATCGAGTAGAGACTCATCCGTAGCGGATATGGGAATAAGTAAACGAAGTGAGTCTGTCTCTTTGTTTAGCCATGGGACAACAATCGTATCCCCCATCGCAGTAATCGTACCCGTGGTGAAGGCGGAGGGATCTGTATTGTCAATGGTAACAACGCTTCCTCTAAAAATAGAATCAGCCACGATTGCATTGAGCGCTTTATCGTAAGCTGAAACAGTGATGGCGATAATGCCGTCGGCCTTGTCCACTAGCGGCAAGCTATAGTTATACACTTTTCCGGAGACGAGGGTCATGCCACCTGCAGATATATCCCCGTTGGTCCCACTGGGCATATTCACGCTGATTTTGGGTATAGAATCCACTGTAATAGAATCACTAAAGGTGGCCGTGACTAATAAAATAGCATCTTCGAAGCGCACCAAGGTATCCGGATCATCATAGGTCAAGGTAACCGAAGGAGCCGTGTTATCCACGACTAGCGTATC
>Ga0208058_1000017_pt1 | contig 61837 bp, 60 predicted proteins | sample DeeseametaMP1092_FD_184196 | JGI IMG/M metagenome (GOLD analysis project Ga0208058, IMG submission 184196) | Marine microbial communities from the Deep Atlantic Ocean - MP1092 (SPAdes) | ecosystem: Environmental > Aquatic > Marine > Oceanic | place: South Indian Ocean | collected 2011-03-02 | reverse complement strand
CGATAAATAATAATATATCGTTGTCTATCTTCCTTTGCTGGTTCCGGCATGACCGTCATAGATTTTGCCCCTTCCGCGATTAACGCTGTAAAAGATTTAGCCCGTAAGGCAAAGCTCGCAGTGAATACTATCGAAAATGATATTTTCACTTTAGCTCCTGTGTACGCGAACACGTATGACTTTATCATTGAACAAACCTGTTTCTGTGCCATCAATCCCGCACGTCGATCAGAATATGAAACAGTTGTAAATCAACTGCTCAAACCCGGGGGAAAATTGATCGGCTTATGGTTTCCCTTGGACAAATTAATTGAAGATGGTGGTCCGCCTTGGGGAACAACCGTTGAAGAAGTAAAATCTATATTTAAGGATGGGTGGAAAATTGAAAAGGAAGAATTCCCGGATTTATCCATTGGTCCCAGAAAAGGACGAGAAAAGTTGATTGTTTTTAGTAAAACATGATTGATCAATCCACATTTGATTTCCTGACAGACCTGAAGAAAAATAACCGTCGGGAATGGTACCATGCCAACAAGGACAGGTTCAAGGATGCCCAGCAAAATTTTATTGATTTTGTGGCGATGCTCTTGTTTCGGATTTCTGAATTTGATTCCGAAATGATTGGTACCGAACCAAAAGACTGTCTATTTCGAATATATCGCGACACCCGTTTTTCTAAAGATAAAACACCCTACAAGACATGGTTCGGTGCTAGTATGAATCCCGGTGGAAGAAAGCGGATGGGCGTCGGCTATTATATCCATGTGGGGCCAGAAGAATGTTTTATCGCCGGCGGTGTCTGGCATCCGGACAAGGATACATTATCAGCCATTCGTGAATATATTGTCGGTTGGCCGAATCAATTTGAATCCATTGTAAATGACAAAGGGTTTAAGGGTGTTTTTGGTGAATTGGGTGGCGATCGTCTAAAAGTAGCACCAAAGGGATATCCTAAAGATCATCCACAGATCGAATGGCTTCGGTATAAAGATTTTATTGTGAGTAAAAAAATTCCAAACAGGGCTTTTCAGTCAGACCAAATTTTGGATATTGCCTATGATGTATACCACCAAATGGCGGATTTTATCACTTACCTCAGGAAAGCAATCGGCCAATTATAGTCTTTTAACTCTTTCCTGTCCGCCCAAGTATATGAGCGGGACGAGGGAAGCCAAAAAGATCAAATGAGACCAATCGTAATTATGTAAATAGGTAATTACTTAATTACGTTTTATTTTTTACATAATTTCAATTGGCGGATAGAAAATTAGATTTAACACCTTCGTACCTGAACACTTTTTCTCCTAACTTTCGCCCCATGATTTCTGATTTAATACTCGCAAAAGACGCCGCCATTGAAGCGGGTGGCGTCATATTAAACTATTACAAAGCGGATTACGAAATTCGTGATAAAGGATATCATAATCCCGTAACAACAGCAGACCATGCTGCCGATGCCTGTCTGAAAGACATTTTAATGAAGGCCCGGCCAGAGTACGGTTGGCTTTCTGAGGAAACGGTGGATTCGCCTGACCGATTATCCAAGGATCGGGTATGGGTTGTTGATCCACTTGACGGCACTAAAGAATTTATTGAAGGTGTTCCCAATTTTGTGGTCAGTGTTGCCTTGGTAGAAAAAGGCGAACCGATTGTTGGTGTTCTTTATAATCCGGTAACCAAAGAAACATTTACCGCGGCCAAGGGTGAAGGTGCATTTTTGAATGGTGAACCCATTATCTGTTCCACAAAAGAAAATTTGGTTGATATGGTTATTTTGAATAGTCGATCCGAGACTCGTCGGGGACTATGGAAACCTTTTGATGGCACTTTTGGAGAACTGAAGGAAGTTGGAAGTGTAGCCTATAAATTGGGTCTTACTGCAGCAGGGAAGGCAGACATTTTTGCCTCACTCCGCCCCAAAAATGAATGGGACATTTGCGCCGGGAATTGCATCATCAATGAGGCCGGGGGGAAGCTCATTGACCTCCATGGAAATCCAAGGCAATATAATTTGGAAAAAACGCTGATCGAGCCAGGATTGATTGCCGGGCATGTGGAAGCCGTGGATAAAACATTTGAAGTGTTAAAGTGTAAATAAGTATGAACGTGTTTATGTGTTAATAATGATAAATTTTTCAAAAAATAATCTTTGCGTCTCTGCGTCATTGCGTTAAATCCATGTATTTCGTTTCTGAAGATATTGAACAATACTGTAAGGATTTTTCTGGCCAAGATTCAGAACTCTTAAAGGAATTGTCCCAAGCAACTTGGGAGATGGAAGAAATTCCCCAGATGTTATGTGGATCTCTTGTGGGAGGGCTTCTTCAATTACTTATCAAAATATCCGGGGCTGAACGGGTACTTGAGATTGGGATGTTTACTGGTTACAGCACTTTAAAAATGGCTGAAGCTCTGCCCGATGATGGTGAAATTCATTCCTGCGAATTGATGGAAAACCATGTAAAGACTGCCAAAGGCTGGTTTGAGAAATCCGAAGTGAATTATAAAATTCATATCCATGAAGGTGATGCTATAAAAACTTTAGAAGAATTCCGCGTCGGTACTTTTGATATGATTTTTGTTGATGCTGACAAAACAGGTTATCCAGAGTATTACCGTAAAGGAAATGCCCTATTAAAAAAAGGTGGCATTGCTGTATTTGATAATATGCTTTGGAGCGGGACAGTATTAAATCCTGATGATAAAGAATCAAAATCCTTAAGAGAAACAGCAGAACTCATTAAAAATAATCATAGATTAGAACCTTTACTTTTACCCGTTAGAGACGGTGTAATGATCTATCGAAAAGTGAATTAGAGAATTGAAATGACACAAATACCAGAAGATGCAATTAAATGTTTAGATAAAGGCTTTGTTCGCCTTGTGGATTCCATGGGTGGGGACGGCGCTATCGTACAGGCCGCACGGGTGAGTTATGGCAAAGGGACCAGTAAAATGTCTCAGGATCGGGGATTGATTCGATACCTCATGCGCCACCGCCACACGACACCTTTCGAAATGGTAGAATTCAAATTCCATTGTAAAATGCCAATATTTGTGGCACGCCAGTGGGTGCGCCATCGGACAGCCAATATTAATGAATATTCATTACGATATTCTGAAGCGAGGGATGAATTTTATTATCCGGAACCGGAGAATATTCAATTCCAGAGTTCGTTGAATAAACAAGGTCGATCCGGAGAAGTCCCTCCTGAATTAAAGCAGAAAGTATTGGATTATTTTAAAGAAAATTCTGAACGAAGTTTTGCACTATACCAGGAATTGAATAAAGCAGGAGTGGCACGAGAATTGGCTCGGTCATTACTCCCGGTAAATATTTATACTGAATGGTATTGGAAGAATGATTTACACAATCTTCTCCATTTTATTGGGCTACGGTCTGATAGTCATGCTCAATATGAGATTCGTGTTTTCTCCGATGCCATGGCCCATTATGTGAAAGAAAAAGCGCCTTTTGCCTGGGAAGCCTATCAAGACTATGTAGTCCATGGAATGCGATTTTCTAAAATTGAAAAAGGATTACTGGAAAAACAACTTCCGGAAAGAGTGATTGATGATATTGTTGAGGATATAGCCTATCAGCTTACTGCAACGCTCCATAAGGGTAAACCAAGAGAAGAAGCGGATCTTTATCCATTATATCAAAAACAGGGTGGCTCAGATTCAGAAGAAGATTTCAATCTCAAATGGGATTCTGGTGAGGTAGAAACAAGCAATGTTCGGGAACTTCGTGAATTTAAAGAAAAATTGGAGAGTTTAAAAAACTAGCCAAGGAGTCAAAAAGCACAGAAAAAATAATAATGATTGCTTTTTCCAATATTAAACCCTCTTTGTGCTCTTTGTGGCGAGAATAATGAGCATTTTTAATAGGGAAGAAGTCATTGACCAGAATTTTCTGGATTATGTAAGTGCAGGAAATTTACCTTTATCTCGAACCAATCTCCTTTTATCCCAAACCAATATTCGTCCGTCCGAATTGATTTCACTTTTTGAAACTCAGATTTTAAGTCGTCATATGGACCTGAAAGCCCGTATTCTTAAAAATGAAGGAAAGTGCTTTTATACCATTGGCAGTTCCGGGCATGAAGGGAATGCGGTTTTCGGCAACGTATTTCCATACACAGATATGGCATTTCTTCATTATCGGAGTGGACCTTTTTTTATAGAACGATCTAAACAACTTTCCAGAACAACACCAATTTATGATATGGCGCTTTCGTTTATGGCATCATCAGAAGATCCCATTAGCGGTGGACGACATAAAGTATTGGGAAGTAAAGAATTAAATATTCCGCCCCAGACCAGTACCATTGCCAGTCACCTTCCAAAAGCTGTGGGGGCTGCTTTCTCCATAGATCGTGCTAAAGATCTGGACATTTCAGAAAGAGATTTGAAAGCAGACAGTATAATATTGTGCAGTTTTGGAGATGCCAGCGCCAACCATGCTACAGCATTAAGTGCGTTTAATACCGCAAGTTGGGTTAGCAATTCCGGAGGCCATATTCCCATTATTTTTATATGTGAAGATAATGGAACCGGAATTTCGGTTCCTACTGATGATCATTGGATCGAGCAAAATTTTTCTAATCGTCCCGGATTGCATTATATACAAACGGATGGACTCCATCTCATTGATCTTATCATCAAATCCCGACGGGTAGAACACGATTGTCGGATTGATCGGTCGCCCATTTTTCTTCATATGAAAACGGTGCGACTCATGGGCCATGCCGGTTCTGATGTAGAAGTGGGATACCTATCGTTGGCAGATATTGAAGCTACAGAATTCAATGATCCATTGCTCCATTCAGCACGAATTTTGATAGAGAATAATTGTTTATCACCCGATGAAATAGTACGGCTTTATGAATCAATAAGATCACAAGTGAATCATGTTTTTAATGCTGCAACGCTTCGCCCCAAACTTGAGTCTGCCAAAGATGTGATGGAATCCATTACAGCGAATCAATCATCAAGAAAAACGCCGAAGCAACCTATTCAAAAAGCCCGCCAAGATCTCTTTAGGAAAGAGTTTAAACGGATGGGTCAATCTCATCATATGGCAAAATTGATTAATTATACTTTATCAGATTTAATGCTTCGCTACGAAAATACTTTGGTATTTGGCCAAGATGTGGCACAAAAAGGTGGCGTGTATCATGTGACTGCTGATCTTTACAAACAATTTGGAATTCGTCGCGTATTTAATAGTCCATTGGATGAAACATCAATCATTGGATTTGGAATGGGGTTTGGTCACAATGGTTTTATCCCCATTCCAGAAATTCAATTTTTAGCTTATCTTCATAATGCCGAAGATCAATTGCGTGGCGAAGCTGCCACACTCCCTTTTTTCTCAAAAGGTCGATTTACCAATCCAATGGTTTTACGTGTGCCGGGATTGGCATATCAAAAAGGATTTGGTGGACACTTTCATAATGATAATTCATTAACCATTTTTAGAGATATTCCAGGGTTAATTCTTGCGGTACCATCCAATGGTGCAGACGCTTCAAAAATGCTTCGAACTGCTGTTCGTGAAGCATATGAAAATGGACGAATTACCGTTTTTGTAGAACCGATTGCTCTTTATATGAAAAAGGATCTTTACAAACCAAAAGATGGTAAATGGAATTTCCAATATCCAGATGTTGAAGAAGAAATACCTGTGGGGATATTCGGAGAACATGGAAAGGGAAAAGCACTTACAATTATTACTTATGGGAATGGTTTATATTTATCACTCCAAGCCCAAAAAGAAATTGAAAAGAAGGTAAAGAAAAAAATCAAGATTATTGATTTGCGCTGGTTGTCTGATATAAATGTTCAAAAATTATTGAATGCTATTGGTACATGTGAAAATGTACTTATTGTTGATGAGTGTCGAAGAACAGGATGTCATGGCGAAGGATTATTTGCTCAATTAGTGAATCATTCTAATAAACCATTGAATATCAAACTTCATGCAGCAGAGGACAGTTTTATTTCCATCGGAGTTGCAGCGACAGCAACACTACCCAGTAAAGAATCTATCATTAAAAATGCATTGGAATTGGTGAATGGCTAAAGAACGTATCGTTGTCATTTGTCCGGGGCGGGGGACCTACACTCGAGAAACTTCAGGCTATTTGGCTGCATTTGGTGCATCGGCAAAAAGCCATATTTCTTATATGGATGAACAGCGAAAAATTGCTGAAAACTCTACCTTAACAGAATTGGATTCAATGCAATTCCGAGCCAAAATCCATATGGCTGGAGAACATGCATCACCACTCATTTACGCCTGCAGTTTGGCGGACTTTCTATCCATTGATCAAAATAAATATGAGGTTGTTGCCATCACAGGGAATTCAATGGGCTGGTATAGTGCTTTGGCATTAAGTGGCGCTTTGACTCATGAAAATGCATACGCTTTAATTGATACCATGGGATCCATGATGAAAGGCGGAATCATGGGTGGACAAATTATTTATTCACTTGTGGATGATAATTGGCATATTGATGATGCTAAAAAAGCATCTGTTTTAACCGAAATTAAAAATGTAGGTGCTCATGTTTCTATTTTTCTTGGAGGATATTTGGTCATTGGTGGTGAACAATCAGCATTGGATATTCTCTTAAAGACGTTACCTGCAAAGGATAATTATCCTTTGCAATTACCGTTTCATGCTGCTTTTCATACACCTTTGTTAGAATCAATTTCAAGAAAAGCATTCGGATTATTGCCCCAATCTATTTTTCAAAAACCTGTAGTTCCACTGGTGGATGGACGAGGGGAAATTTGGTCACCTTTTAGCACAGAGATTGAAGGTTTGTACCGATATACATTAGGTCATCAAGTGACACATGCTTACGATTTCTCAACATCAATTACGGCAGCAATGAAGGAATTTTGTCCAGATAAATTGGTACTGCTTGGACCGGGGAATTCTTTGGGTGGCGCCATAGGTCAAATTATGATTCAAAATAATTGGCTGGATGTGGATTCAAAAAAATCATTTTCATCACGCCAAAAAAATAATCCATATCTAATTTCAATGGGAATGGAAGAACAACGGAAAATGGTATGCTAATCGGGCAACAAATAGAAATATTAGATTCAACGCTTCGGGAAGGTGAACAAACGCCAGGCGTCTCTTTTACTGTGGACCAAAAGATTGCACTGGCTAAACGATTGGATACTTTTGGAGTCGATTTTATTGAGTTAGGTCACCCAGCTGTATCTCCTGATGTTTATGAAGCGGTAGAAGCATTAAATGACCTTGATCTAAATGCAAAAAAAATGGCTCACGGCAGAGCGTCGAAGTCTGATATCAATGATGTTACAGCCATTGGCGTTGGATGGATGGGTGTCTTTTTTGGAATATCTCCATTAAGCCTAAAACATAAATTTAATGTAACAAAGTCTGAAGCTTTAATTCGCATTGAGACGGCTGTAAAATATGGAAAAGACAAAGGGCTCAAAATTCGATTCACGGCGGAAGATGCCAGTCGGACTGATTTAGACTTTCTAATTCAAGTTGGACAATTAGTTCAAAAATCAGGTTGTGATCGATTCAGTTTGGCAGATACCGTTGGATGTCTCACACCGACACAAACAAAAAAATTAGTGAGCCGAATCGTTTCAGAATTGGATATTCCTATACATGTTCATTGCCATAATGATTTTGGAATGGCTACGGCGAACGCATTGTCTGCCTTGGAAGCAGGCGCCCAATGTGTAGATGTTGCGGTGAATGGATTGGGAGAACGATGCGGCCTTCCGCCTTTAGCAGAAGTGGTGACAGCTTTAACCAATATTTATAAAATAAATGGAAATTGGGATTTAGGATTTATTCCAGAATTAACTGATATGGTTGCTTCATTTTCTAAATTGGATTCAAATGCTAATCAACCCATTGTAGGAAAAAATGCATTCACCCATAAAGCGGGTCTCCATGTGAAAGCGGTGGTGAAGGAACCAAAATCTTACGAAGCTATTTCACCGGAATCACTTCATCGGAAACGTCATTTCGTAATTGATAAATTCACAGGTGCCGCAGCGCTAATAAATAAATTGGAAGGAATTGGAATTAAAGTAAGTCGTCAAAAATTAGATCCAATATTAAAAGAGATTAAACTTCATTCAGAAAAGGTGAACTGGGAAGATAAAGAACTTATTTCTCTTATTAAATCAATGGGAATAAAGGTGTAATTTTTATGTCAAACTATACAGGAAAATCATGAAAAAGTTAGGACCCGATTATTATAATATAACCGATTTATTAACTGAAGAAGAATTGCTCATTCAGCAGACGGCGTATGACTTTGTTCAAACTGAATTTATGCCTGTAATCAATGAGCATTATGAGAATGCTACATTTCCCATGGAACTCGTTCCCAAGTTGGGAGAATTGGGATTTATGGGGTCTGCATTACCGGAAGAATCCGGGGGTGCCGGTGTCAGTAATGTGGCCTATGGATTAATTCTTCATGAACTGGAAAGAGGCGATTCGGGCTTACGGTCTTTTGCCAGTGTGCAAGGTGCGTTGGTCATGTATCCAATCCACGCTTATGGCTCTGATGAACAAAAAGCGAAATGGCTTCCTGGTTTAGGTGCAGGTACAAAGATCGGTTGTTTTGGACTTACGGAACCAAACTTTGGTTCCAATCCAGGTGGCATGGCTACGCGATGTAAAAAAGATGGAGACGACTGGATCATTAACGGAAATAAAATGTGGATCACCAATGGATCTTTGGCTGATGTGGCTGTGGTGTGGGCCCGTGATAAAGAAGGTATTGTTCGTGGATTCTTATTAGAAAAAGGGTTGGAAGGATTCACATCCAGTGACATCCACGGGAAATTAAGTTTAAGAGCATCCGTAACGTCTGAACTTTCAATGGTGAATGTAAAAGTGCCCGATTCGGCACGGCTGCCCAATGTTGAAGGATTAAAAGGGCCATTGGGTTGTTTGACCCAAGCTCGTTATGGCATTTCCTGGGGAATGATTGGGTGTGCTGTGGATTGCTACAACACAGCGTTGGAATATGCCAAAGAGCGGAAACAATTCTCCAAGCCTATCGGCGGATATCAATTGACTCAAGCCAAGTTGGCGGACATGGTGACGCGAATCACCGAATCACAATTGTTGGTCTATCGCCTGGGACGACTCAAAGATGAAGGGAAAATGACCTTTCAACAGGTGTCCATGGCCAAACGAAATAATTGTGTTTTAGCCAGAGATATTGCAAGAATATCCCGTGGAATATTAGGTGCCAATGGCATTACGGAAGATTATTCTATCATGCGCCACATGGCCAATATTGAATCGGTCTATACCTACGAAGGCACACACGAAATGCATACGCTTATCATCGGCGAATCTGAAACAGGAATAGCGGCCTACGATTCGTAATTGATAAAATAGATATAACAAAAAAGCCCCGATAAATGCGAGGCTTTTTTATTTAGTTTTATCTTCAGGTTATCTAACTACCTTTTGATATTGCATCCAATGCAACTTGTAAACTCATAATCATTTAATCTCTGGATTTGATAAAGAACATCACAGCGATCACAGCCATGATTAAAGTCATCACGATATTTTGAGCAATGACTGGCTGGTTACCAACTGCGTAGTGATACCCATCTAGCGCTGCGAACGCGCCCCAAATTGGCGCTGCAACCATTCCATACTTTTTCAGATTGTCACCTGCATACATTGGAATGAACCAATGGATTGCTCCTATCGCCAACATGGATACACCCATGTAGGTGCCCATCATCAATAAGTCATCTGTCGGTGTAAATCCGAAACCTTCCATAACTGTGGATCCAGCGAAGAGCATCATCACACCAAATAATCCATTCCACACTGCTCCAATTTTAAAAAGATTGTTAAGATTCATTTCCTTCTCCTTTTGGTTTGATTATCCCATAATGGGGTAGTGCAATGTAGAATATTTCAAATAAAATGAAATAGCAATTTTTTCATTTGCTCTGTCTTATTAATGGGTTACGTTTAAGTATATGCGATGTTTTGCGGAACGTGGTGGAGCAAAATATGGGAGAGCGTAGTGCAACGAGCGAACCGCATATGCTGAGTTAGGCGAGGGTGATTTTCTATAGCTAATCGGAGGAAAATCAAGTGCAACGACCCCTAGCCCAAAACACCTTATTGTAAAATTAATTCAGTTTGGATTCCAAAATGATCTGATAGGTGGATTTTATTGTCATTCAATTCAAAAACTGATTCTGTGAATATTATTTCAGAAGATAAAATTTTTACTTTTTTTAATAAAGTATTTTGCAAAAATATATGGTCAATTCTTTGAGAATTCGAATTCGAATGAGTACCTATCTTATTAAGATAAATTTTATTATCCCATGTATAATTATCTAATCCACTTTTTGAGTAGGAGTTTACAAAACCATTATTTATTAGATTCTGATAGTTAGTAGTTGCGATGTGTGGACCTGTATTAAAATCTCCTAAAATTACACTAGGCGAGTTATTTTTTAATAAAGTCTCGTGGATTTGTGTAATCTGGGAGTTTCTAATTTTTATTATCTTTTTAGAATCCTGTTCGTGTAAAGTACCACCTGAAGTAAGATGCGTATTTATAAAATGGATTTTCCCAAAGTTTTTTACAAAAATATCACAACTTAAAAAACCTTTATTAACAAATATTTTCTCATCAAAGCTGTTTTCGTTGAATGGATGAAACGCACCATCCGCAATAGGATATTTCGATAAAAACATCAACCCACTATCAAATTTAAAACCCGCCCCTTTTTTTAAGAAGTGGTAAGGATATTTGCTTTTTAATTCATTAATAACATATTCTTGGTGTTTTTTATTATAAATCTCTTGTAGGGCAACAATGTCAGAACAGGCTTTAATAATCTCTTTTGGTATATATTTCAATCTTTTGCTTATGTGTTTTGTCGGCTTAAAAAAGGATATTCCACAAATTTGAAAATTAAATAATCCCAGGTTAAGAGATAATATTTTGAGATTTTTTTTATCTTTCATTTGGTTTTTTCAAGATGTGAAGTTTTATAAATAGATTGCTTTCGTAGCGACAGCGGAGAAAACACCTAACTTTTCCCTTATTTAAAATTTGAATTTTTTTCATTCGTTTCTTATTCCAAAAAGAGACTTGGAAATATGTCGCCTAACACCATGCTAAAGTATCGTGGCGGTCATGTCCAACGGACTGACCTGCGAGATACTGTGTGAACGCTTTGTTGAACTTAGTAATAATGTAGCCATGTACTTTAGCAAATGTTGGGGTATGTTTATTTTATTAATAAATTATTAAGAGCATCCTCTAGTTTTGGGAATAAGAATTTGTAGCCAGCTGTTCTGATTTTATTAGAAGACACTCGACTTCCTTCTAATAGTATTTTGGATAATTCACCAAAGATCAATTTCATAGTGAAGGCAGGTACATTAGGAAACCAGAAAGGTTTCTTAAGAACTCTAGCCAAAACATGAGTGAATTCTTTATTTGTTTTGTGGTCCGGTGCAACTGCGTTATATGGGCCTGTCATTTCAATATCTTCAATTGCCTTAATGTAGATGTTACACAGGTCGTCAATGTGTATCCATGGAAGAAATTGTTTCCCATCTCCAAGGGCAGAAGCTATTCCCAAGTCAACTGGTGTTTTCATTTTTGCCAATGCACCTCCATTACTTGTTAGCACAACACCTGTTCTAATTAAGACGGTTCTAATTCCTTTTTCCTTAAAAAGTTCAGTAGAGTTTTCCCATTTCTCACATGTAGATCCTAAAAAGTCTTTTGCTGGAGAATCATCTTCGCTAAATGTTTTTTCAGAGGATTCTGCTCCATAGTAGCCGATAGCAGAGGCGGATATAAATGCTTTTATGCTTTTGTTTGATTCATTAATTTTTGAGTAAATCAAATGAGCAGGTTTTTGTCGACTGTCAAGAATTGTTTTTTTTCTGTTTTTAGTCCATCTCTTATCTGCAATGTTAGCACCTGCCAAATGAATAATATAATCAGCTGTTGTGATTGCCTCTTGATCGATTAGACCTTGCTCTATGTTCCATTGGTGAATTGGAAAGCCAGAATCATCATTTTGTGTTCTACTTAATATAGAGACTGAATACCCTTTTTCTTTTAACCTTTTGCAAAGGTGCCTTCCAATAAGTCCAGTTCCGCCTGTAACCAAAATGTTAGCCATTGTGTTTGTTTTAATATGCCCCAACGATCTCGTATAAAAATAGTTGCGGGTTTGCGTGCGAGGATTTTCCGCAGGAAAATCAGATTTAGTAAACTTGCAACTACCATTGGTTAAGCCCAAAATTGAGCAATTTTTTATATACGGTGTTGGCGGTAGTATTATTTTGTTAATTCCTTTAATTTAACCCAAATATAGTCATCTATAATTTAACCCAAATATAGTCATCTATAATTTTTCCATTTTTGATAACAGCATTCCTTTTTATACTTTCTAAATGAAAATCATTTTTTTCTAGCACTCTCATTGAAGGTTTGTTGAAATCAAAAACTCCAGCCTCAATTCTTATAATATTAAAATTATTGAATATATAATCTATCATTAATTTTATTCCTTTAGAGGCAATTCCTCTTCCCCAAAATGGCTCCCCAATAAAATATCCCATTTCGGCACTTAATCTAAACACATCTTCCTTAATTTCAATTCCAATTTTCCCTACGAATTGGCCTTCCCAATATATTAATTTTCTTTGTGAAGGTTTTTTTTAAGTTGAAGTGTTATAAACTCTTTAGCGTCTTTTAGTGTGAAAGGATTTGGAACCTTATCATAACCATTATCAAAAATAATTAGATTATTTCTGTATTTAGCAAACTGTTCAGCAATGTCTATTTGATAGTTTCTTAATTCTACCATTAACTCTCTCTATATTGTTATTTATTGTTCTCATATTACCGCTAACGTTTTGCTAAACACAATTATTGCGTTTAGCGGGTTTACTCTTTAATATCATCCTATGTTTGAAACCATCACCAATTATTTCGTCCCCAACACCAAAGAATCGGCCCAAATCTACCGAACAAAAATCGGTGTCTTTGAAGGTTGGGTTTCAGTACTCGTTAATGGAATTCTCTTCGTTATAAAATTGGCTATTGGGCTTATGGTTGGGGCAGTGAGTGTTATAGCGGATGCAGTACATACATTGTCTGACGTGGTGTCATCTGCAGTAATTATATGGGGATTCAAACAGTCCGAAAAGCCTGCGGATGTTGAACACCCTTACGGTCATGGACGGGCAGAATATATTGCAACGTTAATCATCGCCGTGCTCTTGGTTGTTGCGGGGATCGAATTTATTCAAGTGGCTATTGAACGCATTCGGAATCCTGAATTGGTAACTTCAGAATGGTGGATGGTTGTTGCGCTGGGTGCCACCATTATTTTGAAAGAGATTACCGCGCGGTATGCTGAATTCTTATCATCAATGATTGCTTCCGGCACACTTCATGCCGATGCATGGCACCACAGAACCGATGCCATTTCAAGTTTGTTGGTTGTAGGTGCATTGATTGCGGGGAATTACGGGTATCCTGCCATTGATGGCTGGGCTGGGCTGGGCGTTGCCCTATTTTTACTATATACCGGTTTTGAGATCGCTAAAGATGCTATCGATGACCTCATCGGGAAACCGCCCTCATCAGAAGAAGTGGAAACTATTCGCCATATCGTAATGGATGTAGAAGGTGTTCTGGGTGCCCACGATATTACTGTCCACAGTTACGGCCATGACAAGTTTGCTAGCGTCCATGTGGAGATTGATGCTATAAAATCCACAGGAGAAGCTCACGATATTTCAGAAGAAGTGGAAACCCTGCTTGAAGCATCCTTGGGCATGGAACCCACCATACATTTAGATCCGGTGCACCCCAATGATCCCCTCGTTCAGAAGGTGATGAACCATTTATCCGAAATTACTTTGCAAGATGATCGGGTGACAGATTTCCATGACATTCGTATAGTCAATACTGATAATCACCAGGTTATCCTGTTTGGAACCAATATGAAGATAGGAATGACCCAAAGGGATATTATTGTATGCAATCAGGATTTAGAAAAAAGTTTAAAAGAAAAATTTGGTGATTATGAAGTACAGATTAAAGTGTCACCTATGCACCGTTATTGATCAGGAAATTTCACCGGAGTAAAACCGGTTTTCTTGTTCATCTATTTCTAATTCAGCTGATCCCGCCTCACCCAAAGATTTAAATATGCCTTCTACTATTTCGTCACCATGATGGAATTGGACAGATTCATTCATATGCCCGCAAGCGGATTCCCATTCGGTACGAATCATATCCCTATTATTCGGCAGTCCTTCGAAAAGGGGTTCCAACGCATTCAATATTTCAGCCAGCACCCTTTCCCGCTGATAAAATTTTTCCGATGTCATATGGAGTGAAGTTGCTGTGGATTGGATTGATGGATCAAAATCATCCCGCGCCTCATTGACGTTTAGTCCGATACCAATAACAGCTTGGTTTAATTTATTTCCTTTTACCTTGGATTCACACAAAATGCCGCCCACTTTTTTCCCATCCAGGATAAGGTCGTTGGGCCATTTTAATCTTACATCTGTATCGAAATTCAACAGTGCTTTTTGAACAGCGAGTCCCGAGAGAATGGGAAGCCAACCGGAAAGATTTGCGTCAAAATCTGGAAAAAGGAGGAGGGAGAAAGTGAGGCTTTTATCAGGGGCGGCGGACCATTTGCGATCGGCACGGCCCTTGCCGCTAAATTGATTGTCTGTAACAATAAGGGCGCCCGATTGGGCACCCTCATCAATAATTTCCCATGCTTCAGAGTTGGTGGATTCCAGCCGGGTATAATATTCGATCTGTTGACCAAGAATCCTGGTTTTCAGGTTGGCCTGGACCAGGTTTATAAACAGCATCTTGCTTTAAGCGTTTGGGTCCAACTTCTCCCGCAGTTTCAAAGTCATCCCGGGATTAAGTACACCGGCATTTGCCTTGATAGTATCTTCATTATCCCAAAGAAGAATAATCCATGATTTTGCATCACCATATTTATTCCCGGCGATATTCCAGAGATTGTCACCAGTCTGAACGGTGTATTCTGTATAAGTTGGCTCAGCCGTTTTTGCGGAAAGGCGTTCTTTCTGAAGATTCAGAAAATGATATGGATAAATGATGTTTGGGTTTTCGCCAATTTCATCTTTATTCCATGCATAGATTTGACGCCACAGGCGGAAGTCGCCATATTCTCTTTTAGCGATCTTGATCAGGAAATCACCGGGCTCAACCATATATTTTTCCCATGCGAAATCAGGAAATAAAACTTCTGGCTCAACTTTGATTTCTTTTTTTGGTTTTTCCGTAACAATTTTTTTATCTTTATCTACATCGGGGGCGGGGCCGTGTTCCGGTGTTTCTGTTGGATTTGTTTCTTCAATAACTTCTGTTTCTGCAGCAAAAGTGGCTTCTTGTGGATTCGGGAGTTCCGCCCGATCTACTTCACTGGAAACCTGTACTGCATCTGTATCTTGGAGTTCCAGGGCAGGAGCCGTTTGTTTTCCGCAGGACACAATAAAAAGGAGTGTTATACACGCGAGGATTTTTTTCATGATTTATGCCTTAATCGTTTAAAAAGGGTTGATAACTAAGTAACAATTTAATACTACTTAAATAGCTGAAACATGTTCCAAATTAGTGGAAACTTCTTCATTTATAGACTTGATTTTAGATGTAATAAAAAATAAAATAAATTTTAAGTTTGTTTAAATTCTCCAAATTGGGTCCGCAGTGAATCTGCCACCTCACCTAAAGTACATTCAGCGCGGATACAATCTATAATCGCCGGCATTAAATTATCATCAGAATTGGCTGCGGATTGTAAGGCACTTAGCTTCGTTTGAACCGAACCATTATCCCGATTTTCTTTTAAGGCGAGGACGCTATCAATTTGATTTTTTACTGATGTCTGATTAATCCCCTGAAGATTTTCTTCCGATGAAATATCTTCTTCAAAACTGTTAACTCCAACGATTTTACGATTTGTGCTATCGATGGATTTTTGATATTCGTAGGCACTTTTAGCAATTTCACTTTGAATCCATCCCGTTTCGATGGTAGAGATTACACCACCCATATTGTCAATTTCTTCAATAATTGCCAAAGCTTCTTCTTCAAGTTCAGAAGTTAATTTTTCTATTACTTCACTACCGCCCAGTGGATCCACAAAATTTGTGACTCCCGATTCATGGGCGATGACCTGTTGCGTTCGGAGCGCCAGTTTTGCAGAATGATCTGTTGGCAGTCCCAAGGCTTCATCAAAGCCATTGGTGTGGAGTGACTGTGTACCGCCTAAAACAGCAGATAATGCCTGAATTGTCGTTCGGACAACGTTATTATCCACTTGTTGAGCCGTGAGCGTAGAACCGCCGGTTTGCGTGTGAAAGCGGCAAAGCATTGCTTTTGCATCTGTGACGCCGAAGCGGTCTTTCATGATTTTAGCCCAGAGGCTGCGGGCCGCCCGAAATTTGGCCACTTCTACCAGAAAATCATTATGGGCATTGAAAAAGAATGAAAGGCGTTTCCCAAAATCATTTACTTTTAGACCCTTATCAATGGCTGCCTGAACATAGGCAATTCCGTTGGCCATGGTAAAAGCCAATTCCTGGGCGGCGGTTGACCCCGCTTCCCGAATGTGATAACCTGAAATGGAAATGGTATTCCATTTGGGAACATGATCCGCGCAAAAAGCAAATATGTCCGTGACCAGCCGCATCGATGGTTCCGGCGGATAAATGTATGTGCCACGGGCGATGTATTCTTTTAATATATCATTCTGGATGGTGCCGCGTAGTTTATCCGGGCTAATGTTATTTTTTTCTGCCGATACAATATATAATGCCAATAGGGTTGCTGCTGTGGCGTTTATTGTCATGGAGGTAGATACCTTATCCAGTGGAATATGGTTAAATAATCGGTCCATATCTCGAATGGAAGAAACAGGAACGCCTACTTTTCCAACTTCACCGTCAGCCATTGAATGATCGGAATCATACCCTATTTGTGTGGGAAGGTCAAAGGCAACTGAAAGTCCAGAAACGCCCTGCTCCAATAAATATCGATAGCGTTGGTTGGATTCCTCTGCAGAGGTGAATCCCGCGTATTGACGCATGGTCCAGAGTCTATCCTTATACATAGTCGGATAGATGCCGCGTGTGAAAGGGAATTGACCGGCTTTTTCAGTCATAATTTATTCAAATGCCTCTTTCTTTTTTGATGTTTTGATAGGCATCACTTACCGCTTTGAATTTTTCTTCTGCTAAACTGATAAGGTCTTTTCCCAAATGGGCTACTTTATCCGGATGATATTTTGTTGCCATTTTACGATAAGCTTTTTTTACTTCGCTATTCGAGGCAGACGGATCCACTTCTAAAATGGTATAATCGGAAAGTGTGTCCCGGAAAAACATAGCTCGGATAGAATCAAAATCGTTTGGATTAATATTCAAATAACGGGCAATGGTATGAATTACTTTTACTTCATCAGGGTGAACATGTCCATCCGCTTTTGACAATCCAAATAAAACATGGATCAGTTCTAAACGACTGGGATGGTCCATGGATCGGACAATCTGTCGGCAAACGTCCCGCAAAGGATAATCCTGTTTCACAATATCTTTGAATAAGGTCATGAAATCCTGGACTTGTTTTTGGTTGAATTGCTTAGAGAGGAATTGCTTCACATAATCCAGCTCTGATTTCAGCATTTGGTTGTCCGCTTTCATGACGGCACTGAACAACACTAATAGAGAAACAATAAAGTCTCCAGGCTGTGTTTGTGGGTAAGCCCGAGATTGATATGCACTCCCGTATGTGCCACTCGCTTGACCTGACATCCCTGCCAGTGAATAACCAATGATAGCCCCAATTGGTCCTGCTAAGGCCCAGCCAAGGCCTCCCCATAACATTTTTTTCCCCACACTCACGTAATTTTATCCTTTCAAGAGTTGGCAAAGTTAATACTATTTTCTCATCCATTAGAATGCAGAAGAAATCAACGTAAGCGAACATTGGAAGTTTCAAAGAAAACAAAAGCAGCACTGTGGTGGAAAAAACTCCGTGCAAATAAAAACTTGGGATCTAAGACTATGTCTTTATCCACCCATGGTAGAAGTGCACTTCGGTTTTTGATTATTTTGCCGGAGCATACAACGGAATCTGAGTTAGCGAAACGATTTATGTTTGCCATGAGGAATGCCCTCGGTCCTGCTGGAGCAAGTCAGATCCGAATTCTGGGGCCTGCTAATGTAGGCAACTTGATTAATATGGAGGGGTTCCATGACTTTTTGTTTTTTACTGAGGCCGATTTAAATAGTTGGGGTCTTCCAGGAAAAGAATTGAATTGGGCCTGCCAGCGAATTCAGGTAGATGCCGTTTTAGATCTAAACCAGGCCTTTGCACCCATATCCGCAACCATTTGTTCTACAGTGAATGCACCATTAAAGGTAGGATTTTTTAGCGAAGAAGGGGATCAATATTTTAATGTTATGATCCAACGTCATGGGACTGAATTGATGGAAAGCGGGTTTAAGGAAATATTCCAAATTTTTGGAATAAGATGAATCTATATATTTATGAAGATCAATCGGCCATTCTCCTGGTATGTCAATGGAAAACACCGAACGGTGTTGCTTGATAAATTTCTTGAAACTGCCTACGATGTAAAAGAAAAAGGGGGTCAAAACTTCACAAAGACAGAAATATCATTATTTAAAAAAAATTCAAAAAGATCGATGAATAAATGTTGACGGGTGAAATGGCTTCTGCTATATTCGTGTCCCATTTTAGAGGAAAAAATTAATGTTAGAAGGTATTATTTGTCCCGTATGCGAGGCCACTTTAGATGAAGTGGATATTAAAGAATCGCTTACCTGCAGAAGTTGCAAGACGGATCTTAAGGATAGGCGGTTTTTAGACTTCCTTGAATTTCTCATGGCGAATGGGCTCGTTGAAGATTTAGATTTCTTTGATGAGAAAGTTTATAGTGAAGATGTTGAACGCCTTGAACCAGATGATGAAGAAGATGTGGATCCTGCAGAATTCGAAAAGAAAAAAGATATTTTTAGTTTATACGAGGGTGAAATAGAAATGTATAAGCAAAAAGCAGAAGATGAAGAAATCAAAGGATATGAGGATTTTGAGGGGATTGAAGAGGAATGGGAAGATTTTAATCAAAGAGATTTCAAAAAATAAAATTAAAGTTATTAACAATGAAAGAAAATAAAAACGTCCAGCAAATAAATATTGAACTCACACAGGAAGTGAGCGAAGGTGAATACGCCAATTTTGTTGTGGTGACCCATTCCCCGGCAGAATTTGTGATGGATTTCACTAAGATTTTACCGGGCGTCACCAAAGCCCGTGTTCATTCCAGAATTATCATGGCACCCCAGCATGCCAAAGCATTTTTGGCAGCATTGGGAGATAACATTAAGAAATATGAACATAAAAATGGTGAAATCACCTTACCCGCCCAGGAAGGATTTGGGGATTATCCTGCTGCACCGCCTGAGGGATCACTGCCGAATTAATAAACGACCCAGTCGGCCCCTCTTTTTAATTCCCTCATTTTAATTATAACCCATAAGCTGAGTACCGCCCAGGCTAAACCAAAGCCCAGTAATCCGCCAAATATGATATCAGCGGGATAATGTACCCCCACATAAACCCGGCTGAAGGCCACCAATGCTGCAATAATAAAATATGTTGATTTATACCGGGGATAAAAATATCCAAATACAACGGCTGCGGCAAACACATTGGCTGCGTGGGAGGATACAAATCCATATTGACCTCCTTTTCCCATGAGAATTCGGATGCCTTCCGTTAACTCATGGCTGGGCCTAAGCCGGGCAAAAAATGGTTTTAGAATCTGAGCAGATGCTGCATCAGCTAAGCCAACTGATATAATGATTATTGCCACCGCAATCCGGCCGCGGCGGCCTCCCTTAAACAAAAGAGAAAAAATAATGATTATCATTGGAACTGCCCAAATGTTTTGGTTTGTGATAATGGGCATGATCCAATCGAAGAGAGGATTGGCAATGATGGTATTGAAAAATCGAAAAACGGCTTTATCCATGTGAATAAGTGACTCTACCATACCCAAAATATAGTTTACATTTTATTAAAAAAATACTTGATCAAAGGGTAATCCGGAGATAAATTTTTATCTATTTTGAGGCAGGATCGTTATATAAGAAGACTGGTTGTTCCCCCGCTCCCAGGATTCCAGCGATCCTGCTTTTGTTTTTGGGCAAAAAAAATCCCCTGCAACTCATGCTGGGGATTTTTTATTAAAACGAAGTTTGGGTGGTTGATTAAAAGCGTACGTTGAGTTTAAGTGTAATATGCCGACCCAATTTAGGTCCACCAATGATTTCCCGATGCACATCTCCATTTAAATTATTAATATTCAATAGGAGGTCATACCGCTTCCCAAAACGATATCCGACCATTGAATCAATCACTAGGTATTCATCAATAGTACCATAGTGTACACCGGCAGACCAATCAAATTCTGGAATATACCGAAATCCAATATTACCATGGAAACCGTGATCCGAATTATAGGCAACTTTAGCATTTACTTTAAATTTAGGAGCATTGATGGGGTCGTAGGATCGTGTCAAGAAATTCCAGAATCTGGTTTTCCCTAAGAATGAAAAATTCACATCCGCCGTTATTTGAGGTGTAATAAAAGTATATAGACTTGCATCGAGTCCCCACAGACTCACAGCACCATAATTGATATTGGTTAACATTAAATTAACCGGATTATCAAAATCAACACTATCATCCGACCACCATGCACCCAACGTATCTCCATCTGAAATCACAAGTTCAGTGCCCATGCGTCCCTCCCTTGGTCTTGACCACCATCCGGTAGGAATGAGACCCCAATTGGCTGATCCATATTCAATATAATAAGCGCCGGGAACACCGTCTCCCCCATCCTTAATCCCACTATGATTTTCCGTCGGTATGAATCCTAAAATATCTGGGTCAGGGTTGTCAACGCTGTAGAAACCACTGGATGTGTCTAATACGACTGGTGTGACCCAGGTTAAATCACTCACAAAATCACTATATGTACTATAATAAAGATCGAAAGTTGCTCGCGTTTTTTGACCGATGAAACCGGCATATCCAAATTCATAAGTCCAAACTTCCTCCGATTTAATTGGTTCCAGGTACTTATAATCATCGCCATTTACAAATTGAGATGGGCGTCCCAATACAGCCGGGATATATAAAACAGCGTCAGAGGGTATATCGGCCCACCGGAATTCAGATCTTGAGCCATCCCTTACATCATACATCATGAGGTCGCCATTGGCATTGCGCGTATAACTATATCCAGTTCTATTCCCACGTGCTTTTACGGGAAAGATGGAATATTGCGCAGCCAAAATATCCAAATATAATCCTTGAGATGAAGGTGTATTAAATGCCCGTGCAGCAGTTAATCGAAATGTTTGGTTTTCTTTTGGTTTCCACAATAACCCTACTTTAGGAGAAAGTTGAGGAGAAAAGTTTGCTATTTCACCTGATCGAGGATCTAAGATAAAAGGAATTCCATCCTCGTCTAATTGTCCACTATGAAGGTCGAATCTTCCAGATAGGATGAGTTGAAAATGATCGGAAAGTTTGGATTGAGATTGGGCATAGAAGCCATATTCGTTGGTAATAATCAATTCATCCCATTCGTCAATTTCCCCATCACCATCGTTGTCTTTCCCATCTGCATCAAAACTAATTGGGTTATTTCCACCCGATCCATCCGGTAAAATTGTCCCGAATGTTTTTGGCATGGTTCGTTGATAGTCCCCACCCCAGATTAATTTTGTGTTGAGAAAACTGAAATCAAGGTTATGTTGAAACTGGATATGCAAAAACTTGGAATGATCTTTTACGATACCGCCGGTTCTCATATTTCGGGTGATACCGGAATTACTTGTATTTAAATAGGCTTGGGCAAACCAATTTTTGTAAATCCAGCGTGCTTGGTAAAACTGGTAAATCCAATCATCAGCCAAATATCGCCCAATTCCTGTAATATTGATATTGGTTGCTTTGGCAAACCCATAATTCAGGCTGACAAAATGCTCTGGAGAAAAATCGTAATCGGTGCGAATATCAAAACGTGTATTTTTAATATCAAAGTTGGGCATATCATCAATGCCATCATCGTTACGATCCCGAATTATATTATCCTTCCCTAGATAAGTTGTATCAACCGTCCCATCCCCATCACGGTCAACCTCAATATCCCATCCATTCCACCAGGCTTTCCCATCATCAAAATAGTCATCTAAGATGTCCCCATTGCCAAAGTCATCATTCTCCCATTGATAATAATGCGCTTTTCTTTCATCCTGTTCAATATATTCCCAATCGTGGGCCGTAAAATTAACGAGAGAGAATTTATAGCCGAAGTTACCGGATTGTCCTGCATGGCGGACTTGTGCCTTATTAAAACTTCTTGTTCCTCCCGTTAAACCCACAACGGTGCCAAGAGATTCAATAGGCCGTTTTGAAATAATATTCACAACACCTGCATGTGCATTGGGTCCATATAGGGCAGAGGAGGGGCCCAAAACAACTTCAATTTGTTTTACATCATCAGAGGTGAGTGGAATGACATTGTAGGCGATGAGACGAAGGGAAGGCACGTTAGCCATACGTCCATCAGTTAAGGTGAGTAATCGACTGCTAAAGCTGGAATTAAACCCCCGGGCACTGAGGTTGTAACTGTCCAAACCTGAGGCTGTAAAATCCACACCTTTAATATTTTTAAAATAATCACCCAGGTTTGGATTACTGGCATTACGAATTGTTAACTCTGATATAATGGAAATTGCCGCTGGCGCGTCTGTAATCTTTTCCCGCTTCCCACGACTGGCTGTGACCACATATTCTTGCAGTTGTATCGCTGAGATAGAAAGTTGCGCATCAAAAGACTGGGTGGATTCATCTCCTGTGATTTGAATCGTTCCTGTAAAATCACTATATCCAATGTATGTAATTTTAATTTTATAAGATCCTTCAGGGATATTTTGAACCTTATAATTCCCATCAAAGTCCGTTGCAGCACCCGTATTTAAACTTGAACCGGAGATAATCACATTGGCACCAATAAGAGATTCCCCAGAAGATTTATCTGTTATTGTGCCTGTTAAGCTGGTTTGTTGTGAGACAACCAATGAAAAAGCTAAAATCAGGAGGGAAATTATTTTCTTCATATTTTAAGTGTTTTACCTCCTAAAAAAATGGGGGCAGTCCGAAAACCACCCCCACCTGTATGAACGATACACTTGCGAGGTATCAGAAAGTTCGTTTTTTATTCAGCAGATGTCCACTGAGATTTGAATTCAATTGTTTCATCAACGGGCATGCAAAGACCACTTAGGATAGTGAATTTCATTTTACCACCAGATGCAGTAGCTAATCCCGCCAAAGCAAAGTCAGTTGCACTATCATTCACCGCAGCAGGTGCTGCGGGATTTGAACTGTCAACCAGCATGGCATAAGGAATACCAAAGGCTGATACAGATCCGCCACTGGCCAGATTATCCGCATGCATGTAAACAACCATATCTACGGGAGTAATACTTCCGTCTCCATCTAAATCAGTCAAAGGATTTTTAACATCCGCAACTTTTACAGATGTTTCAGCAATAACATTATATGCGTACCAAGTTAGGTAACCGCCCCAGCTAGCTAATGCGGCTTGATAGATATAAGCAGAAGATGCCACATCGCCTGCATCAGGATCAAGAGGTGAAGTGTAAAAGCCACCTACAGTATTTACAGGCAATTGAGAAAGTCCGGAAATGACCCGATCAGCAGATTCATTCCAGGCAGCCATCACTTCTGAGTAGCGTGAGCTGGAATTGTCACGATCTAAGAAATCAATGGTTAATTTTCCTGCATCCCCATCTATGGTAAATTTACCATCGGGGAAGGGAGGAAGTACCTGTTCGAGATCCGTAGCCGGTGAAAGGGTAATCACACCTGTGTCAAAATTTAACGTATAGTTACCTTGGTCATTAATTTGAGGAACAGTTAAATAAGGGGTACATGTTTCTGTATTGAGACGGATAGATGGATATGTACCGGTAATTTTATAAGTACCGGGTTTATCATTACTCGGTGCATCATCAAATACGCCTTTCATTACAATGCCTAATGCAGCAAGGGATGCCGCATCCAAAACATTTGTTGTTGGGAAACCCGGCGCGTTCATTCCGGCGGCCCATTTAGCCAAGGTTTGATTTGTAGCGCCAGTGATGAATGCAGCGTCATTACCGGTTGCTGCTGCAAAACCTGCCGCATCATCCCAGGAAGCAACCAGATCGTATGAATCAGCAGAATGTTCAATCCCACTACCTGTTACAACCTTTCGTTCATAAGTGCCCGTAAGAGCAGATAAATTCCATGTGCCGACAACATCGCCGTAAATAACGACGGCATCTTCTTTACATGCAGAGAAGACAATCATCCCTCCCAGTAGGAGTGAGAAAGTCTTAAAGAGTTTTGAGTTCATAACCTCTCCTTTTGTGTTTCGTTCATATTTATGTTTACTTAGTTCCTGCTAATCTCTCGCAAGAGGAACTAAATTATCTGCACCAAAGCTACACCAATCTATATTTGGGTTCAAATCTTTTTTTGGAAGTGTTGAAACCTTAATTCCGACGCTCTATTATCCGTTTTACGGCCCATAACAGTAAAAATATGCCAATGATAAAGAGTCCATTGCTTAGAATAAATCTGCTGATGTTTTCCATATTTCAATTTAGCCTGAAAATTTTGTAACCATGTGGAAATTTTATTGCAATCTATTTGGATTGAAATAAGGATTAAAACGAATCATTACTGTTTATTTTTTTTAGGGTACCGTACAAATAGCTTCCTTCCTCGTCATCTTAATCCAAATACAGCCAAACGATATTAAAATAAACCGACCAGTCGGTTTATGTATTAATTTTACCGCTTCAATCACCATAAATTTTGATTAAAATCAAACAGTCTTTTGATAACCTTATTTTAATTCACAGGAAAACTATACGATGAAAATTGCAGTATTAGTGAAACAAGTTCCCGGAGCTGATTCTCCACTTCCCATACAATCTGATCAGAATTGGGTAGACGAAGGAGCGGTTGCATTCATCATGAATGAGAGTGATAATTATGCGTTAGAAGAGGCGCTGCAAATTCGAGAATCTATGGGAGAAGGTGAAGTGGTTGCTGTCAGCCTTGGGCCAGATCGCATCCAAAAAGTAATTCGGGAAGCGTTGGCAAAAGGTGCAGACCGTGCTATCCATATACAAATGGATACGGAAGGTGTAATTGACCCATTGGTGACAGCCTCCCTTTTTGCGCATGCTTTAAAAGAAGAAAATTTTGATTTAATTTTTACTGGGTTACAGTCGGATGATCTTGGCATGGGACAAACGGGTATTATACTGGGCGAAATGCTGGGGATGGCCACCGCATCTCTGGCCATGGCCACCGAATTGGGTGATGGAAAAATCAAAGTAAAACGGGAACTTGAAGCAGGGTGGTTTCAGTGGGTTTCCCTAACACTCCCTGCCAGTGTGAGTATCCAATCCGGATTAAATACCCCAAGGTATCCATCATTGAAAGGCATCATGGGTGCCAAGAGAAAAGAATTAAAAGTTGTAACGCCCAATGTGATTGATGCAACCCAATCATTGGAAAAAGTATATTTGCCTAAAAGCGAAAAGCAAACAGTGATGATTGAAGGGTCGGCGGATCAGATTGTAGAAAGATTAGTTGAAACATTTCGTAATGAAATCAAAGTCTTATAGGGGGATATGATGGATATTTTAATTGTACTGGAAGACAATAATGGGAAGATTCATCGGATGGGATTGGAATCCATTGCGGCCGGTCAACGTCTTTCCAATGAAATGGGTTTAACCGCAGGTGCCTTGGTATTGGGCGGCAATGCTGATGGACTGGCAGACCAGGCGTCCGCTTATCAATTGGGTGAAGTGCTCAAAGTCAATGATGCATTGCTGGAATCCTACTCTGCCGATGGGTACAGTGAGGCTGTAAAGCAAATCATTGATCAGGAAAATCCTACCTATGTGTTGTTCGGTCATACCTACCAGGTACGGGATTATGTGCCACGGTTGAGCGCAAAAATGAACAAACCATTTCTGGTGGATAATATTGCCATTCGCGTTGAGAATGGCCAGCCAATATTCACCAAGCAAATGTTCAATGCCAAACTTTCTGCTGATGTAGAAGCCAACAGTTCAGGTCCATTTTTGGTTAGTTTCCAATCTGCTGCTTTTAGCATGGACGCCGCGGCCGCTGGATCGGCTTCAATCCGGGAATCTACTGTTCAATTAGATACAGCTATGATTCGAACCAAATCAGAACCGCCATTTCAGGAGGGAGCTGGTGGCGTGGACTTAACCAGTGCCGATATTATTGTTTCTATCGGGCGCGGAATCGGCAAGGAAGAAAATATTCCGCTGGCTGTAGAGCTTTCTAAAGCTTTAGGCGGGGAATTGGCTGCATCCAGGCCGGTGGTTGATTCCGGATGGTTGCCATCTGCCCATCAGATTGGCAGTTCGGGCCAATCCGTATCGCCAAAACTTTACCTTGCGCTGGGAATATCAGGCGCCATTCAGCATGTGGTTGGCATGAAAGGGTCCAAAAAAATTGTTACTATAAACAAAGATCCTGACGCACCCATTTTTGAAATTTCTGATTATGGTGTTGTTGGAGACATCCTGGAAATAATTCCCAAATTGACCGAAGCAATCCAGGCGTTAAAAAACTGATGTCCGAACGAGAAGTCCTTGATCTGGACGTTCTATTTGTGGGAGCTGGGCCCGCCAGTCTGGCCGGAGCGATTCACCTAAAAAGGCTGCTTAGCAAATCCGGAACGGAAGCAAGTGTAGCTGTGTTGGAAAAAGCTTCCGAAATCGGCGCCCACTCCTTATCGGGCGCTATTGTTGATCCCCGGGCCTTGAGAGAATTATTCCCGGATTTTCCAGATACGGATTTACCCTTTGAAGCAGAGGTATCAGAAGAACATCTATATTATTTAACGGAAAACAAAAAAATTCCTTTTCCATTTGTTCCACCTTCTATGAGTCACCATCATTGTTTTGTGACCTCATTAGGGAAACTGACTCGCTGGCTTGGTAACAAATGTGAAAATGAAGGTGTAGATATTTTTTGCGGTTTCGCTGGTACAAAACTTTTGTATGAAGGTGAACAGGTAGTCGGTGTGCGTACCGGTGATCGGGGTATTGATAAAAATGGAGAGAAAAAACCTCAATTTGAACCGGGGGCAGATATTCGCGCCAAGGTTGTCATTTTAGGTGAAGGTACCAGAGGCAGCTTGACGAAAAACCTCATCGATCGGCACGAACTTATGCAAGGGTGTAACCCGCAAGTCTGGGCAGTTGGAGTAAAAGAACTGTGGCAGATGCCTTCTGGGACTGTCCCGCCTGGATATGTGGCACATACCATGGGCTTTCCTCTGGGTCAGGCCATATTTGGTGGCGCTTTCCTATATGGAATGCAAAATGATATATGGGACTTGGGGCTGGTGGTTGGCCTGGATTATCAAAATCCTGGAGTGGATTCTCATCATGAACTTCAGCGCCTCAAAAATCACCCATGGATTCGTTCTTTACTTTCGGCGGGTAAAATGATCGCTTATGGTGCCAAATCATTGCCGGAAGGGGGTTGGTATTCCATCCCAAAATTGTCGGTGGGTGGTGCTATGCTTATCGGAGATTCAGCGGGTTTTATGAATGGTCAGAGACTAAAGGGGATCCACTTGGCCATGAAATCAGGGATGCTTGCGGCGGAAACAACTGCGGAAGCTCTTGCTACAGGAAAATTTTCAGAATCGGACCTGGCAGATTATGATTCGAGGATAGCATCCAGTTGGATAAGGGATGAACTTTGGAAGGTACGGAATTTCCACCAGGGATTTGACCGTGGTCTATTCGGTGGGCTGGCCAATGCTGGAATTGGACTTTTTACAGGTGGTCGCGGCTGGGGAATTAAAAACCGTTTGTCCAGTGAAGCGGGGCATAAAAAGATGCAAAAGGGCGTGAAAAAGAACCGTTACCAAGATCTGCAATTTGATGGTACATATTTGTTTGACAAGGTAACAGACGTCTATTATTCGGCCACTGCCCACGAAGAAGACCAGGTGCCTCATCTGAAAATCAGGGATCAGGATGTATGTGTTTCAAAGTGTACAGAAGAATACGGGAACCCATGCGAGAAATTCTGTCCGGCAAATGTTTATGAAATGTTACCAGATGGAGATGGCCAGAGACTCCAGATTAATTTCTCGAATTGTGTCCATTGTAAAACTTGCGATATCATGGATCCCTACCAGATCATTGACTGGGTTCCCCCTGAAGGCGGAGACGGTCCTGTTTGGGTTAATTTATAAAGGAATTTTCGGGGCAGATTCCAGCGCTGCTTAACATTCAGTTCAATGCCCAGTCATTTTTATTTCCCTTTTGAAAAGGACTTTGATCATTACTCACCAAAAGTCCTGGATGGGTTGAGTGAGTATGAAAAATACCAACTTTCCTTTCATCCAGAACGTCCCAAGTATTTAGACTATTTAACTATTTTTTCGAGTTTAGAAGAATGTCTCCACAGCAAGGAATTTGGCGCTTGTTTAATTCAAACCCATCGAGCCTTATTAAAAATTGACGATGAAAATATCCCTGTGATGCTTATCGGCCAGCAAAGTGGCCCGACTTCAGATTACAACACATTTCAAGAGATAGTCACAGATCCTGAACTGATTAAAAGTTGGAATGATGGAATGCCAACACCGATAAGCTATGAAAAAGCTATAAAGGCGGTAAAAATTGCCAATGACGAAAAACGCATGATTATTATTTTTGTCGATACGCCGGGAGCCGATCCTACGGAGGAATCGGAAGCAGGAGGTATTGCATGGAGGATTGGTGGAACGATCAAAGCATTGGTGGAAGCGGAAGTACCTACAATATCGGTAATTATTAATCGCGGCTGCAGCGGTGGCGCTATTGCGCTCACGGGGACCGATATCACGCTGGCCATGGAAAATTCTACTTATTTGGTGATTACCCCGGAAGCATGCTCATCTATTTTATATCATGACCGCCACCATGCCAACGAAGCGGCTGAGGCGAGTCAAATTACATCCAAAGAGGGATTAAAGCATGGGATTGTAGATGAATTGGTGGAAGAGCCAAATGGCCCCGCACATCGTTTTCCCCAAGAGTCCATTCAATCCTTGAAAACAGCACTGATAAAATATATCAAAAAATTAAAAGAAATACCGATTGATGGCGTATTTGAAAATCGCGTGAAACGGTGGTCTAAAATGGGACAATGGGAAGAAGGGATAGAAGTAGACAGGGTGTCGAAGTCTCGCCTTCCGGTGCCGAATTCTAATGGATATATTAAGAGACACAATGGATGTAAAGATCAAAACGGGAAACGGGTGTTTGATCCTGTTTCTTTGGAGCAGTTGACAAAAAAAGATTTTGTGTGTGATGATTGCGGGCTCCGAACCATTCGCCTGTCAGCCTGGGATTATATCGATTTGATTTTGGACCCAAATTCATTTAAGGAACACGTTGAAACATCCGCCATATTGGATAAGGATATATTGGAATTCCCGGGATATGGCGAAAAACTGGTTGCTGAACGTGAGAAAACTGGATTGCCCACAGCCATGATAACCGGGGATGGGAAGATCGATGGAAATGATGTGGTGTTCTGCACCAATGATTTCGGATTTCTTGGTGGTTCCTTTTGTATGAGTACGGGGGAGAAAATTTGGCGTGCTGCAGAAATTGCCATCCATAAAAAAGTACCGATGATTCTTCAAGCAGCCGGTGGTGGTGCACGCATGCATGCAGGATGTTCATCCATGGTGAGTATCCCAAAGGCCCAATTAGCCATTACACGAGTAGAGAAAGCAGGGCTGCCCGTAGTGACTATAATCACCGATCCAACTTTAGGCGGTGTGGCCATTGGATATGGTTCCCGGGGAATTAGGCTGTTTGAATCCGGTGCGGGAAATATTGGGTTTTCCGGAAAACGAGTGATTGAACAATATACAGGAGATCCCGTATCAAAGGATTTCCAGACAACTGCATGGTTAACAAAAAATGGTCATACGGATTATGTGGTACCATTGAGAGAATTAAAGCATTCAATAAAAAATATTATTGGCGAAAATATTTCTGAATAGAAAGGGGTTGTCTGTTTCTATTCTCCTTAAATTCCCGGACTTTTTTACACATAGAATTAATGAGTTCATGAACAAATATTTTATTTTATTTTTTATGCTTTTTTCTCTTTTGTTTGGGTTTAATACTTCAAACTTGGATGAAGGAATGGATCCCACAAAACTAAGGTTTAAGGTAGCCATGGCTACCCGGACAGAATCGCCACCCGTGATTGATGGGGTGATTGATGATGACGTTTGGCAAAAGGCTGTGCTCATAAACGATTTTTTACAGTTTGAACCCTTTAATCTTGTAGCGCCCTCTGTCCAAACTGAAACGCGGGTACTGTATGATGATAAATACCTTTATATTGCTTTCAATAATTTTGATCCAAATCCAGAAAGTATTATGAAGCGATTAGCACGGAGAGATGATTGGGAGTCTGGCTTTGGTTCCAACTCTGATTGGGTAGGGCTTGGTATCGATTCAAGAAATGATGATAAAACAGGATACTGGTTTGCAGTGAATGCGGCCGAGGTTCAGGTGGATGTGGTGATTGCCGGCGAAGGTCATGACGCTTTTGACGGCACATGGAACGTGGTGTGGGAAAGTAAGGTGTCCCATAGTGATAAGGGGTGGTCTGCTGAAATTCGAATACCATTTAATGTATTTCAATATAGTAAAGATAATATTCAGGAATGGGGCGCTTCTTTTCAACGGCACTATTATGGTCAACAGGAAGAAATGCAATGGCCAGGCCGTGCAAAAGGTGTAAGAGGAATGATACCCCACTATGGGATTCTGAAAGGACTTCAAGATATTCCACAACCCAAAAATTTAGAACTGAGCCCCTATTTGCTTCAGGGTCAGACTGAAACAGAAGATTTGGAAAAGAGTAGCAATTTTGGTCTGGATGTCAAGTACAACATTAATTCGATCACAAATCTGAATATGACCTTTAACCCTGATTTTGGCCAGGTGGAAACAGATCCATCAGTACTCAACCTATCCGCTTTTGAAACGCGGCTCGATGAACGCAGGCCATTTTTTGTGCAGGGAGCCAATTTTTTCAAAAGCAGACTCAATTTGTTCAACTCCCGTAGGATTGGTCAGCGACCAGGATTTTACAGCCCGGAATCTGGATCAATTGTAGATCGACCAGAGGCTACCACAATCTTAGGTGCTGCCAAAGTTTTGGGAGAAACAAACTCTGGATTGCGATATGGGTTTATTAACGCTGTGACCAATGAAGAATATGGTACGTGGGAATATGATGATGCAGGCAAGGTAAAAAGGGAAAAATTTCTTATTGAGCCATACACAAATTATTTTATTGGTAGGATAGAAAAAGCCGTTATTAATGATATTTCAACGATCGGATTTATGACTACTGATTTGCGAAGAAAGAACGGAAATGCGTTAAATGGATTTAATCTGGATTGGCGATTGAAGTTTATAGATAATAAACTGCATTTTAATGGACAAGTTGCTCATTCGCGAGGGAGTGAGAATCCTGGAAATGCGGGTCGGTTTAGTTTGAGTTATCGCAATCCCGTTTGGTGGGATGGCTTTATTTGGGGTGGCGTGTATGATAAAAACTTTGACGTGAATGATATGGGATTTATGCGGCGTAACAATAATTGGGATATGGGAATCAGAGGAAACATTCGTCGCGACTTACCTAAAGGCATATTTTTAAAACAGTCCCTGAGCATGAGAGCGAGTTTGAGGGGGACGGGGGACGGTTTAATTACAAGAAAAGAAATCGATATTAGTCAGAAAAATACTTTCATGAATTATTGGAGTGTTGGTTGGGGAATGGAAATTCGCCCGGAAGTATTTGAGGATGACGATTTATTTCGGGACTCAAGGGCCATGGTCTACAAGGATGAAGCGGTACAGGAATATGATATTAATATTTCTACTGACCGTCGAAAACGAATTATTATCAGTCCGAATGTTAAATTTACCCATGGCAAAGTTCGTGGATGGGGTCATAGTTATAATCTTAAGTTAATGCTAAGACCCACAGATTATATCAATTTTTCAGTAGCAACCCATAATGGGGATCATCCAAGTTCCATGCAGTGGGTTGGGATAGAAGAAGATTCGATTCGAACCCATATTATATATGCGACCACAGAACAAAAAATGCAGAATATTAATTTTCGGTTAAATTGGGCTTTTTCACCCACCATGACATTTGAAGCATTTTATCAGCCATTCAAAATTGATATGGATTATGTAACCTATAATCGCTTGGTTGAGGAAAAAACAAATAAAGTGGAACCCTATAATTATACGGGAGATGAAGATTTCAAAATTAATAATCAGGTGGGTACTTTTGTATTTCGATGGGAATATTTACCGGGGAGTCTCCTTTATGTGGTTTATAATCTGAATGATAACCGATATTATTCTTCGGCAGATGAGGAATGGTATAACACCAAAGCCAATTCTTTATTTGTAAAACTTAATTACTTTTTCCAAACGTAATATTTTTGAAACCGTTGAAACGGTTTCAAATTAATTGAAAATAAAAGGTGTAAACCGCATCAGTGGTTTACTTAGACAAATCGACTAATTGTATTCCCAATTCTTTGGCGTGTTCCATGATCTGCTCATCACGGTAGAATTCACCAAAATATATTTTATTAATACCAGCGTTGGCAATCAGTTTAAAGCAATCATAGCAAGGGGAAGCGGTTACATAAATCTCACTATCTTCCAACCGAACACCATGACGGGCAGATTGCACAATGGCATTGGCTTCTGCATGTATGGTCCGGACGCAATGGGTATTTTCCATTTCATGTCCCGCTTCATCACAATGGGCCAATCCACGGATAGAACCATTATAACCTGTAGCTAAAATCGTTTTCCCCCGAACGATAACGGCGCCCACATGTTTTCGATCGCAGGTCGATCGGGTTGCCACCTCACGGGCAATATTCATAAAATATTCTTCCCAACTAACCCGTTCGCTCATATCTATTTATTATCTATAATTTTATGCATATATTATTTGCTTCGCGTAAATATTTTGACCGCAGAACGGAGTTCCCCGAAATAAATCCGTTCAACGTATTGCGCCAATTGTGCTGTCAAAATTAAAAAAGCCCAGGTAGGGATGGGCACTTCTGAACACCCTTTAATAAGCACCCGCTTATCGGCATATTGGGACCAATCTATGGTGGCCACTTTTTCCCGAAATACTTTTTCCTTTAAAATGCCGCCATCCAAAAAATCATTTAGAAAAATGGTTTCCACTCAGTCCTTAATCTGTTCGGTGGACATATATACCGGTTTTTTATCACCCATAAAATGATGGTAATCTAAAATACCATATCCTTCATAGTTATGGGTGGGGCAGGTACTGCAGCTTTTGGAGCCATCTTTTCGATGGCGAACGATGTCGAGTAGCTTTTCGTCCGTTTCAGCCGCCCCGGCAACCAAGGCTTCATCTGTCTCCACATACCAACGCATGGTGACGAGATATTTATACTTTTTTGATTCATTTCCATTTTCACTCATAGTCAAACTCCTTTATAGACAGTCAGTCGTCGGGTGAAAAATAAGCAAAAATCAGGCGAATATGCGGGCGGTTTTTTCAATACCTTCCGCCAACGCATCAATATCATTTTTTGTATTATATAAATAAAAACTGGCTCGTGCCGTGGCCGTGACCCCCAAATGATTCATAATTGGTTGTGCACAATGGTGGCCCGCTCGAACACAAATGCCGTCTGTATCCAAGAATTTAGCTAAGTCGTGGGGATGAATATTTTTCACGTTAAATGGAATCACAGCACCTCTATTATCTGCATTTCCGAAAAGAGTGATTTCTTTATTTAGGGATAAAACATCCAATCCATAGTCCAACAATTCTTTTTCATGGGCGTGGATTTTCTCCATTCCAACATTTTTTAAATAATCAATGGCGGCACCGAGGCCTATTACCTGGGCAATATTGGGTGTACCCGCTTCAAATTTCCATGGGACTTTATTCCATGTGGATTTTTCTAAAGTTACGGTGTCGATCATTTCACCGCCGCCCATGAAAGGATCCATTTCTTCCAGTAAATTTGTCCGCCCAATTAATACACCTACGCCAGTTGGCCCCACCATTTTATGACCAGAAAAAGCATAAAAGTCACAACCCAATTGGGTGATATCCACCTGCATATGGGGCACGGCTTGGGCCCCATCAATGACTGTAATTGCACCCACATCTTTGGCTTTGGTAATAAGCATTTCTATTGGGTTCACAGTCCCAAACACGTTGGACTGGTGACTAACTGACATGAGTTTAGTCCGCTTAGAAAAAAGAGAATCTATGTGTTCAAGATCAAGCGTACCATCATTCGTAAGTGAAATAAATTTTAATGAAGTTTTTGTTTTTTGAGCCACCAATTGCCATGGGACAAGGTTGCTGTGATGTTCCATTTCTGACAGTAAAATTTCACTTTCCGAATTCAGAAATTTTTGTCCCCATGCATAAGCAATCAAATTTAAGGATTCGGTTGTACTTCGGGTAAAAATGACGGAATAGGTGTCAGGAACATTAAGAAATTCTTTTACTTTTTTCCGAACACCCTCATATTCATCTGTGGCTTTTTCTCCTATGGCATACAGGGCACGGTGGATATTGGCAGCATATGAATTGTAGTAAGAGGAAACAGCATCAATAACGCTTTTTGGTTTTTGTGTGGTAGAGGCCGAGTCCAGAAAAATAAAGGGGTTTTCATTCTGACTGAAAATAGAGAAATCCTTACGGATAGATTGAACATCAAGCATTAAAGCATGCCAAGTTGAAGTTTGGCGGATTCTGTAATCATGCTTCGATCCCATGGGGGATCCCAAACCAATTCGACTCTTACGTCCGAGGTGCCGTGAACGCCGGCAACTTTTTGTTTCACTTCGGAGGCAATCATATCGCCCATCCCGCATCCTGGTGCCGTCAACGTCATTTTAATTTCTATGAAGGAACCGCCATCCTCATTATTAGAAATGTCACATGAATAAATGAGTCCAAGATCCACAACATTCACAGGAATTTCCGGGTCATAACAGGTCCTCATGGCATCCCACACAGCCTTTTCATTAACGCGCCCATCTGTGTTTCTTTGTTTCATCCAAGGTTGGATTTCAGGAATTTTGCCAATAATATCCGCATCTTTTCCTTCGATTCGGACCAAGTTGCCCCGAATCATGATTGTATAACTGCCACCCAAGGCTTGTGTAATATGGCCTTCTTCACCTTTTTTCAGGGTAATCTTGTCGCCGAAAGGGATCAAGGTTGCTTCACAATCCCGATCAATAATCACTTTTTCATCAATATCATTATACATAGTTTATTTCAGTAGTTCTGTTTGAATTTTATGAATAGCATTGGAAAATCCATTGGTACGCTGGCTACTAATGGCCCTTTCCAACCCCACGGATGTTAAAAATTGATTGCCATCCATTCCTAAAATTTCATTTTTTGAATGACCGTTAAATACCCGTTCAATCAAGAATAATAATCCTTTCACAATCATGGCATCTGAATCGGTACGGAATGTAAATGAGTCACCGGTTTTTTCTCTGACAATCCAGGCCTGTGATGTACATCCACTAATTTTATTTGCATCAATTTGTTCTTCAGGTTGGAGTCCTGTCGATTCCTTGGCTAAGTCGACCAAATAAACATATTTATCACGAGGATCTGTGAATAGAGAAAAATCTTCCCGTATGGAAGCCAGTTTATCCATTATATCAGTCATCATTATTTGACGACCTTAACCACTGATTGATTTTCTCATTGATATAATCTGAAATATTTTCGTTTGATATGGACTTCATAATTTCTTCAGCAAATCCGCCAATAATTAATTCGGTGGCCTTTCGCTGGGTGAGTCCTCTGGATCGCATATAAAAAAGCGCTTCTGAATCGATCTGTCCCGTAGTGGAACCATGGGAACATTTTACATCTTCCGAATATATTTCAAGTTGCGGATTGGCATTCATCAATGCGGCAGGACTTAAGAGTAAATTTTTGTTGGATTGATCTGCGTCCGTTTGTTTGGTGTTTTCTCGAACAATCACTTTGCCATTAAATACACCGGAAGATTTATCGCCCAGGATATATTTGAAAAGCTGATGACTGTTACAGCTATCGTGCTGATGATCTACCGTTACATGCTGATCATGATGCTGATGATTCTCCGTGAGGCATAACCCATTCAGGGTTGCATCTCCGCCATTGCCATTAAACGTAATTTGAATATCATGACGAAAAAGTTCACCGCCCAGAGAAAAGTGAGTCGCATTTAATCGTGCGTCTATTTCCAATTGATAATGGGTGGATGCAATATGGCTGGCAGATTCTGTTTCTTCTTGAATGCGAACATGATTGAAAGATGCATTTTTGCCAATGGTGGCATGACTTACGGAATTCACAAAGTAGGGTTGATCGGATAACCCAATATAATGTTCAACAATGGTTGCTTGAGAATTCTCACCTATATGATAGTGAAACCGCGGGTGATTCATTAATGGTTCAGATAGGTCGGTCGTTAAATAAATAATTTGGATCGGTTTTTCGATTATTTGATTGGGTTCAATATGAATGGGAACCCCAGAATTCATCATGGCCGTATTGAGTACGTGGAACGGATTTTGGTTCGACCCAGATGTGTAAATATTTTGATCAGCATTAAAATCCTCAAGATGAGTTGAGACTCTAACCCCATCTGGTAAGGCTGATAATTGTGATTGGTAATGCCCATTAATAATGAGAATAAAATTCAGATCTGGAATTAATCCTGGAATTGATTTTGGAATGGACGGGAGATCTTCGGACCAGGAAAGTCTGTATTGTTTTTTAATAAATTTCGAGAAATCTGTAAACTGCCATTCTTCCCATCTTCTTGTTGGGAAGCCGATTGTATTAAATTGATCAAAAGAATCGGTCCGGAGCGTGCGAATGTTTTTATCTTCGTCGGGCCAATATTTCAGGAGCGCATCAAACTGTTGATCCAAGTAGCTCATTTTTCCAACCAGGAATAGCCTTTTTTTTCTATTTCTATCGCGAGAGATTTATCGCCAGATTTTACAATTTCCCCATCAAATAAAACATGAATGAAATCAGGCTCCATATATTCCAACAATCGTTGATAGTGGGTAATGGCCAGGAATGACCGTTCGTTATTTCGAAAATTGTTTACCCCGTTGGCTACAATTTTCAATGCATCAATATCCAGCCCGGAATCAGTTTCATCTAATATGGAGAAGGTTGGTTCCAGGGTTAGCATTTGAAGAATTTCATTCCGTTTCTTTTCTCCACCGGAAAAGCCATCGTTAACTGCGCGGGTTAAATATGTTTCATCCATTTGGACGCGATTTAATTTTTCACGAATCAGATGCATAAAGTCCACACCATTCATCTCTTTTAGGCCCTGATGTTTTAATTTGGCATTCAGTGCTGCCCGAAGAAAATAGGTGTTATTTACCCCAGGAATCACAACGGGATATTGAAAGGACATGAAAATTCCAGATAGGGCCCGATTTTCTGGTGACATGTCTAATAGATCCTTCCCATTATACGTAACAGATCCTTCCATGACTTCATAATGATCCCGACCCGTAATAATATTTGCTAAGGTGCTTTTTCCAGAACCATTGCGACCCATGATGGCATGGAGTTCTCCCGGTTTTATGATGAGGTTGACGCCTTTCAGGATTTTTTTTCCATCCACGCCGGCGTGTAAGTTTTTTATCTCCAACATATGAATTCGGTTATCTCTTTATTTGATTAATTGTGATTATCCAACCGCACCTTCAAGACTCACTTCCATGAGTTTTTGCGCTTCCACGGCGAACTCCATGGGGAGTTCATTGAATACTTTTTTGCAAAATCCATTTACAATCATGGAAACCGCATCCTCTGTGGAAATACCTCGTTGGTTACAGTAGAATAATTGATCCTCACCAATGCGGGATGTGGACGCTTCATGTTCCATCTGCGCTGTTGGATTTCGGACATCAATATATGGAAAAGTGTGGGCACTACATTCATCGCCGATTAAAATGGAATCGCATTGGGAATAATTACGGGCATTCTCCGCACCTTTCATAATCTTGACACCGCCGCGATAGGTATTTTGTCCTTTGCCTGCAGAAATCCCTTTTGATATAATGGTGCTGCGGGTATTTTTACCAATATGGATCATCTTGGTTCCCGTATCCGCCTGCTGGAAATTGTTGGATAGGGCGACGGAGTAAAATTCCCCCACTGAGTTATCGCCCTTTAAAATACAACTGGGATATTTCCAGGTAATGGCAGATCCCGTTTCAACTTGTGTCCATGAAATTTTAGAATTATCCCCGATACAAATACCCCGTTTTGTCACAAAATTATAGATACCGCCTCTACCTGTTTTCGGATCGCCGGGATACCAATTTTGGACGGTAGAATATTTTATTTCAGCATTTTTGTGGGCGATGAGTTCTACAACAGCTGCGTGAAGTTGATTCTCATCCCGCATGGGTGCGGTACATCCTTCGAGATAACTGACATGACTACCTTCCTCGGCAATGATGAGTGTCCGCTCGAATTGGCCAGTATTGGCAGCGTTGATCCGGAAATAAGTGGACAGTTCCATGGGGCACCGAACGCCTTTCGGGATATAAACAAAACTGCCATCACTGAAAACAGCTGAATTAAGTGCGGCAAAATAATTATCGGTTCGGGGGACCACACTGCCTAAATACTTTCGAATCAATTCTGGATGGTTTTTTACAGCTTCAGAAAAGGAGCAAAAAATGACGCCTGCTTTCCCTAATTCTTCTTTAAAAGTCGTGGTGACGGATACACTATCAAAAACCGCATCCACGGCCACATTGGCCAGCATTTTTTGTTCATCCAGGGGGATGCCCAATTTGGTATATGTTTCCAATAATTCAGGATCTACTTCATCCAGACTTTTGAGTTTTTCTTTTTCCTTTGGTGCAGAATAATATGAAATAGCCTGGAAGTCAATATCAGCATAATGGAGTTTGGCCCAATTTGGCTCTTTCATTTTTAACCAATGCCCATAGGCTTTTAGCCGCCACTTAAGTAGCCAATCCGGTTCATTTTTTTTGGAAGAAATCAAGCGAATAACGTCTTCATTTAAGCCGGGAGGAATGGTCTCTTGTTCAATATCAGTTACAAAACCGTATTCGTATTCCTGGCTAATCGCCGAATCGATGATTGGGTTACTTTTAGCCATAATATTACATGGAAAAACTAGTGCCGCATCCGCAGGTACGCTCGGCGTTTGGATTGACAATTCTAAATCCACCATTGAGAATATCGTTGGAAAAATCCACTTCAATTCCCTTGAGGTAGAGATAACTTTTCAGATCGCAAAAAACTTTCAACCCATTACTTTCAAAAACTTTATCAAATTCTTTTTGTTCTTTTTCGAAGGACATATTGTAATTCATTCCGGAACAGCCACCGCTGGTGACTTCCATTCGCAGTCCGAACCCTTTTTTCTCTTCAGCTTCCATGACGGCAGCCAGACGCTGAGCTGCTTTTTCGGTAACGGTAATGCCTGCGTCAAAAATTTCTTGTGTATTGGATTTGGTTTCCATTATTCCCACTCCGTATTAATGTTAGATTCTTGTCTTTCTTGAGGACCGGATACGCCGACACCCAATTTTTTCCTGGCTTCATCAGATATCATTTCTGGGTTCCATGGCGGGTCAAAAGTCACTTCCACAAAAGACTGGTTCACTTCATCCATAGATTCCAATTTAGTTTTAATATCCTGTGCCATATTCTGACCCATGGAACATCCGGGTGTTGTGAGTGACATGGTGATATTCACATCGGATTTATTTTCATCATAAGATTCTTGAATCTGGATGTCATAAATCAATCCGAGATTCCACAGATCCACCGGTAATTCCGGGTCATAACACTGTTTTAAAATTTCGATAATCTGTTCTTTTTTAACTTGTCCCATTATAGAGTTACCTCCCTTAAAGACATTTTTGAAAACATATCTCGCATGTTTTCATTAATACGTTGTATAGGGACTCGAATATTGCAAGTCCCTATTTGAATACAATCTGAATCAAAATAACAATCCATAATCCCTAATGGTCCTTCTAATTTTTCGAAAAAATCTTTCAACGATATTTTATCTAAATTAGACAAAATACGGTAACCGCCAGACGGACCTTGAACAGCTTCAATGATCCTATCTCGGGCCATTTGTTGGAGGGTCTTGGCTAATAATTGTTGGGGAAGACCATAGGCTTCAGCGATTTCTTTAGCGCTCGTCAATTTCCCCGGTTTCATGGCTTGCATGTGCCGCAGGGCAATTAATGCATATTCGACTTTGCGTGTAAGTTTTAACATGGGTTTTTCCAGCCGTGGAATTTACCCTTTTCATAAAATGCATTGCAAGAAATAAATACGACTATTTTTATCGTATATAAAAAATAATATATAATCAATACGTAGTTTTGTGAAGATTATGAAATCGTAATTATTTTTTCAGTGGATCGGGTAAATACACCGATTTGCTGAACGGGTAGGCCTGTAGATTGCGCACATTGATTTGCAAAATCTTCGGCTTGGGATTGGGGGAGTGCCACCAACAATCCTCCAGATGTTTGGGCATCGGCAGTCATCAGCTTTTGTGCGTCAGTGAAGGTCTTGGGAAAAGAGACAAATGTGGACACGTATTCAAGATTTTGATTGCTTCCACCCGGGATAATTCCATCATTGGCTAATTTAAAAACACCTTCCAAAAATTCAAGTTGATCAAAATTAATTTCAGCAGAAACACCGCTGGATTTGCACATTTCTGATAGATGCCCTAGTAAGCCAAAGCCACTCACATCTGTGGCTGCATGCACATCAAAATGATGCATCAATTTTGAAGCAGCTTCATTCAGGGTTTCCATACATTTCACGGCGTTATTAATCAAATTATCAGAAACTAAATCCCGCTTGATGGCCGTAGAAATAATGCCAGTCCCCAAAGGTTTTGTCAATACTAATGCATCTCCTGCCTTGGCGCCGCTATTTTTAATTAATTTATTTTCCGTGATTTCTCCCGTAACCACCAATCCATATTTTGGTTCTTTATCATCAATAGAATGACCGCCTACAATTGGGATCCCCGCTTCTTTGGCTTTATCGGACCCACCGCGAAGTATTTCTGTCAAGATTTCTCTTGGTAATTCTTTGATTGGAAATCCTACGATATTGAGTGCAAACCTTGGAATCGCTCCCATGGCATAAATGTCTGACAGGGAATTGGCGGCAGCGATTTGGCCAAATTGGTAGGGATCATTGACAATCGGGGTGAAAAAATCGACCGTTTGTACGACCAGTGTACCATCTTCAAGGCGCACCACTGCGGCATCATCGGATTCATTAAATCCAACAATTACATTTTCATTGGTGACTGTTTCAAGATTACCCAGTACCTGGGCAAGGTCCTCAGGACCGATTTTACAGGCTCAACCGGAACCGTGAGAATATTCAGTCAGCTTAATCTCATTATGCTTTATCATGGGTAGAATTTAGGTCAAGAAAGTGAGGTGGTTAAAGTGCTTCTAAAGTTTATGGCAAATTTTGTTCACAATTCATTGTTTTGAGTTAAAACAGGTCTGTAAATTCAAGCTTGGCAACCAGCCATACAATATGTTATTCATAGATTTAAATACAACTAAATCCACCGCGCTGGTACGATATAGATACGAGCTTAAATTACATTATTAACAAGAATATCAAGCAAAATTCATGAGTATATCCACACAAAAGGTAGATGAAGTTGTTATTCGGTTTGCCGGAGATTCCGGTGATGGAATGCAGCTTACGGGCGGCCGTTTTACGGAAACCACCGCCATTGTGGGTAATGATTTAAGTACGCTTCCTGACTTTCCGGCGGAAATTCGTGCGCCTGCCGGATCTCTCGCTGGTGTGAGTGCATTCCAAATCAAGTTCAGTTCGAAGGATATTCACACGCCGGGAGATAGACCGGATGTATTGGTGGCAATGAATCCTGCTGCGTTGAAAGTACATCAAAAAGAGGTTAGGCCGGGTGGTATCATCATCAGTAATGCCAATGCATTCACACCCAGAAACCTTAAATTGGCAGGGTACGATACGAACCCTCTGGAAGATAAAACTCTTGACGACTATTTTACCCTTTATTCAATTGAAATGGGGAAAATGGTTACCCTAGCATGTGAAGATATGGAACTTCCCCCTAGAACGGTGGAACGTACAAAAAATTTCTTTGCTTTGGGGCTTCTCTTCTGGATTTATGACCGTCCGATCCAATCCACAAAAGACTGGTTAGCCGTTAAATTTGCCAAACGCCCTGAATTGGTAGAGGCAAACATTCGGGCCATGGATGCAGGATATAATTATGGTGAAACCACTGAAATTTTTACCACCCGTTATACGGTCGATAAGGCCAACTTGCCTGCGGGAACTTATCGAAATGTAGTTGGGAATTATGCCCTCTCATTGGGGTTAGCAGCCGCGGCTGAAAAATCTGGACTGGGGCTATTTTATGGTGGCTATCCCATCACACCAGCCAGTGATATTCTGCATACACTTGCTGCATGGAAACATTTAGGAATTAAAACGTTCCAAGCCGAGGACGAAATAGCTGGGATTGGATCGGTTATTGGCGCCGCATTTGTCGGGAATCTTGGTATTACGGCAACATCAGGCCCGGGGATTGCGCTAAAATCCGAAGCATTAGGATTGGCAATCATTGCTGAATTGCCCTTGGTGGTTATTAATGTTCAGCGCGGAGGTCCCAGTACGGGTTTACCCACAAAAACAGAACAGTCTGATTTACTCCAGGCCATGTATGGCCGAAATGGGGAAGCACCCATGCCTGTGATTGCATCTGCCACACCGGGAGATTGTTTTTTTGTGGCCTATGAAGCATGCCGTATCGCCGTGAAATATATGACACCGGTCATATTATTGACCGATGGTTATTTGGCCAATGGATCGGAACCCTGGCAAGTGCCACAATTGGATGATTTAAAAGATTTTGATGTGACATTTGCCGATGAATCAAATTTAATTGATGGCCAGTTCATGCCATACACTCGTGATAAAAAAACCTTGGCGCGCCCATGGGCAATCCCCGGGACAGAAGGACTGGAACATCGGATTGGCGGCATTGAAAAAGAAGATTTAACCGGGAATGTAAGTTACGATCCCGATAACCACCACTATATGGTAGCGACACGGGCCAAGAAAATAGAAGCCATTGCCAACGAATTTGATCCATTAGAGATATTTGGCAATGCCAGCGGTGATTTATTAATTCTCAGCTGGGGTGGTACAAAAGGTTCGTGTCGTTCTGCGGTAGAGAAACTTCAGGCGGATGGACAAAAAGTAAGTCATGTACACTTAAGATGGGTAAATCCTTTTCCGAATGATTTAGGTGAAATTCTAATCAAATTCAAAAACGTTCTTATCCCAGAGATTAACTATGGTCAATTGATTAAAATAATTCGTTCGGAATTTCTGATTGATGCGAAGGGATTAAATCAGGTGCGTGGGAAACCAATAAGTTCTTCGGACATTCAGAAAACTGCAAAAGATTTAATAGGATAAAATTATGTCAGACACAAAAGTAAAAACCTACACCCGGGCAGATTTTTCTTCAGATCAGTCGGTGCGTTGGTGTCCCGGTTGCGGTGATTATGCCATCCTGGCCCAAGCACAAAAAGTTTTTCCGGACTTGGGTGTTTCAAAAGAAAATTTTGTTTTTATTTCCGGGATTGGCTGCTCCAGCCGTTTCCCTTATTACATGAATACCTTTGGATTCCATACGATTCATGGCCGAGCTCCTGCAATTGCTTCCGGTGTAAAATTATCAAACCCGGACCTTTCCGTTTGGGTGGTGACCGGGGACGGAGATGCCCTTTCAATCGGTGGAAACCATACCATTCATCTCCTGCGGAGGAATTTAGATATAAATGTAATGTTGTTTAACAATCGGATTTATGGGTTAACAAAAGGCCAATATTCACCCACATCCGAAATAGGGAAAGTAACAAAATCAAGTCCATTTGGCTCTCTGGATCGTCCCTTTAATCCTCTGACTTTGGCTTTGGGTGCCGGTGCAACTTATGTGGCGCGAACCATCGATAGAGAGACCAAACATATGCAGGTAATGATTTCACGTTCTTATGGACATAAGGGGACCTCTTTTCTTGAAATTTATCAAAATTGTAATATTTTCAATGATGGTGCGTTCGGACCTATGACGGATAAAGAATCAAAAGCAGATTCAGTCTTGTGGCTTGAAAATGGCCAACCCATGGTTTTTGGTAAAGAAAAAAATAGGGGAATTCGCCTAGATGGCAATACACCGATGATTGTAGAGATTGGCGACAAGTGGAGCCTTGATGATGTTTTGGTTCATAATGAATCTGATTATGTAATTGCATCTCTCCTGTCTAACCTCACTTACCAATCTGATTTCCCCGACCCTATTGGTGTCCTCTATGCCATTGATTCTCCCACTTATGAAGAATTGATGATGGAACAGATTAATAATGAAATAGGGAAGAAGGGTTCAACTTCTGTTCAGGATATCCTGAATGCAGGTGACACCTGGGTGGTGGAATAACGATAAATGATGGGATACCGTAAAGAAAAAGACAGTATGGGTGTTCTGGAAGTACCGGAGGATAAATACTACGGTGCCCAGACACAAAGGTCTCTCAATAATTTTAAAATTGGGGGAGAACGATTTCAGCGGGAACTCATTCATGCCTATGGTATACTGAAAAAAGCGGCGGCGACCGTGAATGAAAAAGCAGGGAAGTTAGATTCAAATCTGGCTACTGCCATTCGCGATGCGGCTGATGAAGTGATTGAAGGAAAGTTGGATGAACACTTTCCTTTGGTTGTGTGGCAAACGGGCTCTGGCACCCAATCTAACATGAATTTTAATGAAGTTATTGCCAATCGTGCCATTGAAATGATGGGCGGAAAATTGGGGAGTAAGGATCCGGTTCACCCCAATGATCATGTGAATATGGGCCAGTCCACCAATGATACATTTCCCACGGCCATCAACATTGCCGCTGTTGAAGCTTCTGTCAATCAATTGCTCCCGGAACTGACAAAATTAAGAGATAGCCTTTCACAAAAAGCAAAAGTATTTGAATCCATTATTAAGTTGGGGCGTACCCATCTACAGGATGCCACACCCTTAAGTTTGGGTCAGGAATTTTCTGGTTATGCATCGGCACTAACCCATGGTATCACCCGAATTGAGGGAGCCATGGACCATTGTTATGAATTGGCTATGGGCGGTACAGCTGTGGGAACGGGCATTAATTCATTTGAAGAATTTGGTTCCATGGTTGCGGATGAAATTTCTACCCTCACCGGTTTACCTTTTAAAACAGCGGTCAATAAATTTGAAGCTCTCGGCGGGCAGGATTGCATCGTTGAATTGTCCGGCGCCCTGAAAACGGTTGCGGGATCCTTATTTAAAATTGCCAATGATGTGAGATGGCTGGCCAGTGGTCCCCGCTCTGGGATTGGCGAAATTTTGATACCGGCCAATGAACCGGGATCTTCCATCATGCCCGGAAAGGTGAACCCCACCCAATGCGAAGCCATGACCATGGTGTGTACGCAGGTGATGGGAAATGATGTGACCATTTCGATCGCTGGCGCCAGTGGAAATTTTGAACTGAATGTTTACCGCCCGGTGATGGCGTATAATATCATTCAATCCATTCGACTGTTGGCGGATGCCTGCGATTCTTTTCGGGTCCATGCGGTGGATGGTATTGAAGCCAATGAAGAGCGGATTCATTCTAATTTATACAATTCACTCATGCTGGTGACGGCTTTAAATCCTCATATTGGATATGACAAAGCAGCAGAAGTGGCCAAAAAAGCATACAATGACAATTCTTCTCTGCGGGAAGCCATAATTGCGTTGGGCTATTTGAGTGGTGAAGATTTTGACCGGCTGGTTCAACCGGAAAAAATGATTAAACCGGAAAAACTTAAAGCCTGATTGATTGGAACCGAAGCCGGTTCCTTGAGTTAACTTTATCAAGTTCGTACCTTTTCTGATTCGGGCATTGACTTAAATTTTATGATGGCATTCAAACTTTCCATTTTAAACTGGACGAAATATTTAAAAAAGGCAACCATACTTGCCTTCATGGGAATGGTTGTTATTTTTGCCTATATTTTTTATTTATCACAGGACCTTCCTTCCTTAGACCAATTGGAAAATTATGAACCGGATCTGGTAACGCGCATTTACTCCGCCGATGGCAAAATTCTGAATGAATTATATCTGGAAAAACGTATTTTTATCAGTATTGACCAGATACCAAATAATATGAAAAATGCACTCATTGTATCGGAAGATCGTCGGTTTTATAACCATTGGGGCATTTCAATGCGGGATGTATTTCGAGCAGTGGTCATCAATCTAATCAGTTTGAGTTATGAACAGGGTTTCAGTTCTCTTACCCAGCAAGTGGCTCGCACCTTATATGATACGATTGGATTTAAGAAAACGATTGTTCGAAAAATAAAAGAAATCATCACTGCGATTCAAATTGAGCGGACATATACCAAAAGTGAAATATTGGAAATGTATCTGAACAATGTCCATTTTGGACATGGGACCTACGGTGTTCAGGCGGCGGCGAAACGCTATTTTGGTAAAAGTGCCTCTGCATTAACCCTGGGTGAATCTGCTATGATAGTAGGTATTCTCCCGGCCCCGGCCCGGTATTCTCCTGTACGTCATCCTGAGCGGGCCCATTATAAACGAAATGTGGTATTGCGGGTCATGCGGGATCAGGGATATATCACTAGTGATATTTATTCAGAAGCCCGGGCCATCGAATCAGAAAATGTGATTGAATTTCAGGCCAAGGGTACAGCACCCTATTTCACTGAGTATGTTCGCCGCATCATGGAAAAGGAAGATGATCATCTTGGCGTTAACATTTATCGGGATGGACTTAAAATTTATACCACATTAGATACGCGCCTACAAGATATTGCTGAAAAATCCTTAATGAAATCCATCAGAAACAATCAGGATAAATTAAACAAACGATTGTTCAATGATGAAGAGGAATTTTCGCAACTGGCATATCATGCCATTTATCCTATCGATACAGTGAAAATGATGATGGAAGGCGACTCCATTTTATACGAAGACCTTCGAAATAAATTATTGGTACAGGGTGCTTTTATTGCACTGGATCCCACTACTGGTGCCATTCTGGCCATGGTGGGGGGGCGGCCCGATTATCACGATCAATATAATCGTGCGGTTCAGGCGAAACGTCAACCTGGTTCTGTATTTAAGCCATTTGTTTATGCGACGGCCATTGATAATGGCTATCCTGTGACGAAGCAGCTATTAAATCAGCCTCTGGTGCTGCGCGTATTGAATGCAGAAGGAGAATGGGAAAAGTGGATGCCCCGGAATTATGATGGGACCACCAGTGGTTTAACCACTCTTAGAGATGGTATTAAAAAGTCTGTGAATTTGATTGCTATTCGCGTGGTGAAAGAGCTTGTTCCGGCTACAGAAGTGAAAGCAATGGCAGAGCGCATGGGTCTCACAACCAATATTCGACCTGTGGATGCTATTGCCCTGGGAACCTCTGAAGTTTATTTATTAGATGTGGTGAACGCCTATTCTGCATTTGCAAATAAAGGAGTTCTCAATCAGCCGTTTGGGATCAGTAAAGTTGAAGATCGATATGGAAATACGATTAAAGAATACCATCCCATTCGAGAAGAAGTGCTCCGGGAGGAGTCGGCTTATGTGATGACAACCATGCTTCAGACTGTCATGGATGCGGGGACGGGCGGCAGTGCCCGTTGGCGCCATAATTTTTATCATCCTGCGGGCGGTAAAACGGGCACAACCCAAAACTGGACCGATGCATGGTTTGTGGGATTTTCTAAACAATTGGCTGCCGGCGTCTGGGTTGGTGTGGATGACCCTCGAGTCAGTTTGGGTGAGGGCCAGGATGGCTCTCGTGTCGCCCTCCCTGCCTGGGCGCGATTTATGACAGCTGCTCATGATACCCTTGGGTTAAAACGGGAAAAATTTGAACGTCCTGATGGGGTAATTAATGTTGAAATATGTTCATTTACTAAAGATAAGCCGACCAATCTATGTCCTCTGGAAACAGAAATATTTATAAAGGGAACTGAACCATCCCAACTGTGTAAAGTTCACCGCAGGAATTAAACCGCGTCTAAAACCTCCTGGGCTTCCCGGCGTACGAGATAGGCAGGATCAACTTGCCGGTCTTCATCCAGGCCCATAACCTGTTTCACTTTTCCCATAATTTCCTTTGTCTGAATATCGTTCGTAAATCCATATCGAATTAGCTTTCCTAAGTTTCGGATTGCTTTGGATCGAATCACATCATTCCCATGGGAGAGTTTACTCACCAACGCATTAAACATGGATTCTCGAAATTCTGCGCTTACATCAAGGGGATTCATATTTTCGCAAATTTTCCCCAAAGCGCGGACAGCCGTATCTTCACATTCCTTTTGGGGACTGTTTACTTTTTCCAGAATCAACGGGAGGACCGCTACAATTTTGGGCGATTGTATTTTCCCAAGGGCATAAAGAGCAAAAGCAATCTTATCCGAACTATCGTTGGATGAGAGGACATCCATGAGGGGTTGAATGGCGTTTTCATCCATGAGGCCGCAGGCACGTCCAAAATTCAATTCCGCTTTAATATCGGAATCGATCACTTTTTCCAAGACAAGAGGGATAGCAGGTGCCCCCATTTTGGCTACGGTTTCCATTGCTTTTTCAATGACGGTATTCAAGTCGGGGCGATCAAATGCATCAATATAAAATAGGGATGTTACTGCATCAAACATGATAGGAAGATTATTACCTGAGATACCATTGGATACTTCTTTTCCAATTTCATCCAGACCTTCCATGATAACAGACGCATTAGCGGATGAGAGTTTTTTGAAGGAATTGTCCATGGCAACCTCCTATGAATTAAATAACAACGTGTGGGTCTTTTTTTCCGACCCAATCCTGGCAGAATCCAGCAGGTAATTTAGGGCAGAATTCAATTTATTTTCATTAGAATTGAAGCATCGAAACAATGGATCTCCTTTTTGGACCTTATCTCCAATTTTGGCCATGAATTCAATACCGGCTGTGGGATCCAAAATATCATCCTTTTGTCGTCTCCCACATCCCAGTTCCACAGCGGCCCAGCCAATATTCAGTGTATCCATGGATTCCACATATCCTGAGGATTTCGCCGATACAATTAATTCAAATTTCGGCTGATGCAATTGCTTTATTTGGGATAAATCACCGCCTTGAACCGATACCATTTCTTCAAATTTATCGTAGGCCTTTCCAGTTTGAATCAGGTTCTCTTGCATGGTAACAGTTGCAGTCTCACCCCGAATTATTCCGGCTTGAACCAACAATTTACTTCCCAATTCAAATACAACATCCATAAGGTCTTTAGCACCGTCGCCTTTTAGGGCAGCAATGGATTCATCCATTTCACACCATAAACCAGCCGTTCGGCCCAATGGCTGATTCATACTGGAATACACCACATCTGTTTTCACATGGAAAGCTTCACCCACTTTTTGAAGCATTTGTCCAAGAGATCGAGCCTGATCGATTGTTTTCATAAAAGCACCATTCCCTGTTTTAATATCCAACACCAAACCTTGAATACCTTCTGCAATTTTTTTACTCATAATGGAGCCACAAATGAGGGGAATGGAATCAATGGTATCCGTTACATCCCTGAGGGCATACATTTTACGGTCCGCGGGGCAGATTGATTCGGTTTGTCCCATAATACAAATGCCATGGGTTTCCACATTGGCTTTGAATTGATCCAGCGTTAAACTGGTTTGAAATCCCGGGATGGTTTCCAATTTATCCGTGGTGCCGCCCGTATGTCCCAGACTTCGGCCAGTGAGCATGGGGATGGCCAATCCCGCCGCCGCCATGATGGGTCCTAAAACCATGGATACTTTATCTCCAACCCCACCGGTAGAATGTTTATCCGCCACATAAGCATCCATATTGGAGAATGCCAGTCGGTCACCAGAATTCAGCATTATGTCCGTTAGTATAATAGTTTCTTGGTCGGTCATGCCATGGGCGTGGACAGCCTTCAGAAATGGCGTCATTTCATCATCATGGATTTTTTCATCCACATAGGCATTAATAAATGATGCCATCTCAGTTTGGGGGATGGCTTCCCCGCTTATTTTACGCTGTACCAGTTGATTCGGATTCATCTTTTTTCTTTTTGAATCGTTTAAAAATATTCAAATTAATGCGCAGTGGCGGCTGCTCCCGGACCGTATGGAGGAGGAGGTATGCTGAAATAATAAATAATAAAACATTGGGAGACCAAATGCCCACCACCGGGGACAAAATATTGCGGTCTGCCAAATCTTCTCCCCCAATCATCAATATATAATAGACAAGAAAGAAGCCGAAGGAGAGACTGGTTGCAATGGTAAAACCGCCCTTTCGAAAAAGAACGCCCAGTGATGCGCCTGTCATAATGAATAAAATGCAGGCAACGGGGAGAGAGAATTTCTTGTGTAATTCCACCTCATATTTATTGGATGATTTCCCATAGCTGCGCAGCAGGTTATATTCATTGCGAAGCTGCCGTTCTGCGATGCTCACATCTTTTTCCATTCGATAGATCGCATCGGCGTTGTTGGCTGAATCGGTCGCGAAGGCATTTTTAAATTGAGTTAGTACCAATTTTGCTTCCTCAAAATTAGGTGGAATAATACTATCCATTTTGGTCCGGAGAAACGCCCGGCCCACTCGGCTTCTTACAATGTCAACCCGATTGCTGATATCTTTCCGTTTATTCAAAATCATTTGAATGGTCATTTCCCGATCGGAGCGGCTGGTGGTATCCCGGCGATTCAAAAAAAGATCATCTGCAGGAATCGTAATAATGTGTTTTTCAAATTCAATGCGGCGGTAATTACCATAATCTTTTAAATCCAGTTCATGAATTTCACCATTGAATAATGTGAGGAGAATGGCATCGTCGATAGTGGTGAGGTTGCCGGTTTTGGAATGAATGCTGGTTTGCGTTTCTCCGATACCTTTACTGAAAATGCGAACATCCTTTAATGTATTGTCTTCTTTGTCCCGAATGATCAAACTGTAATCTGGGAGGTCATCCATGAAATATCCCGGTTCAATATTCAGGTCGGGCCGTTTGCGGTAAATATCCCCGGAAAGCATTCGTGCTTTAAAGTTCATCTCCGGCATGATGAATGCATTAAAGAGAATTAAGGTTATTGCGATGGCAAATCCAAGTGCCAGGGCGGGCCGTACGATGGTGAGAAAACTGATCCCTGATGCCCGCATGGCTGTGATTTCATTATCCTCAGAAAATTGTCCGAAAGCCATGAGTGCGGCAATGAGCACCGCCATGGGGACCGCCAATGCGGTGATCCACCCCAGATTTAAAAACAGGTATTCAAAAATGGTCCCCAGATCGAGACCTTTACCCAAAAATCGGTCAATGGCCCTGAGGAGAAATTGGGTAAACAGGATGAATACAATAATCAGCAGGGAAAAGATAAAAGGCAAAAAGAGCTGCTTTAGGATGTATCTGGTGAGGAGGCGCATGTGAAAAATTACAATAATTCCTTCCTAAATCTATCATATTGAATGGAAAATGATGCGCCAGGTTCCTGTAAATTTCTTTTTCTTAAGTCAGGGTAATGCACCTAATTTCCCCGGCTTCAATTGAACAGTTTCAGTTGAATTTGAATGGTGGGTGTAGCTCAGCTGGTTAGAGCACCTGGTTGTGGCCCAGGAGGCCGTGGGTTCAAGTCCCATCACTCACCCAAAAACAAGTCATAAAGTACCAAGATAAAAATGATTTGTCAGTGGGTGGATTGAACAGCCCGGCTTGTCCGCCGAATGGCGGATTAGCACGCCTGCTTTTTGAAAGGTTTTTGTCTGAATATAATTTTCGGGGTGTAGCGTAGCCCGGTTAGCGCGCCTGCTTTGGGAGCAGGAGGTCGGAGGTTCGAATCCTCTCACCCCGACCATTTAAAAACCACTCATCTGAGTGGTTTTTTATTTTCCAGCAAATTTTTAAAAATTCTAAACACTTAAAAAGACTAGCAATTGGAGATTGCGCTTAGGTCACTATTTCTTGAAATTTCCCCATATTTCTATCCCAAATCCCCATAAGTCTGCGTCATACCACTTGATTCCTTTCACAAGAATTTTTTCTAAATCCAAAATTTTTCACAAATCTTCCAAAACCTTGTCGTCTCTGGCCAATTCCGGTCAAAAATCCCAAATTTTTTCATTAGCTATGTCTTAAACCAAAATCTATCCTCCTTGCATGCTCATCTTTTCTCGAGCTAGCACACTTGCGCCTTAAAGAGCTATTTTCCAGGCATAGCTCAGCCTGAACCCGGGTAGCGCAGCTGGTTTACTATTATTCGATTGTCAAAGAGCCCGCTCAGGTCGATTTTTCGTAAAACCTTGCTACTATTTTTTTTAATTTGTTGTAACAGCAATCAAACACCTCCTTTCGTATATAGTTAATCTTAATCGTTAGCCTTCGGGCATGACTAACAATCTGACATGGTATTTCTAAAAGTAATTTTCTTATTTTTTTTGATAAGCATCCTCTTTCACTGATCAAAAAAGATGTTGTTCTCATCATGTTGTATGCGATGGTTCCAATTAATCCATAAACTCTATTTGCATCTAATTTCTTGCAAGGGAAGTGTTTAAAATCTAATCCATTCTTTTGTTCTTTGATAAAGTTTTCACAATTAGCTCTACCTCTATAAAACTTAATAACTTGCTTAGCTTTCCATTCATGACTAAAAATATTTGTGAGAATTGCATAATACTTGTAACCATCTTCTTTTGGAGCTCGAATACAAACAACTCTTAAGGTTTTAGTTTTACCTTGAAGTCCTTCTGGAGCATAAACAGCGTTGGCGATTTCACACTCATCAGAATCAAAAAAATTAATCTTAGTTTTTCTCCACTTCATTGTATTTTTATTATCTTCTAAAACTTTATTGTAAACGTTTGCTTTCATCGCAAGAGCAAATTTAGCGTCTTGAGCAAAGCATGTATTCATAACTTCTAAATTACAATATGCAGAGTCTCCGCGAACTTTCTTTTTCATTCCTTTAGGCACTTTACTTAAAATGTTTCTGATCATTGCCCCTGATCCATTTGCGGAATAAGTACTTCCAGGGCGAAGTTGAAAACCATAACTAAATCCATACTGATCATAGGCATTGAGTGAATTTAGTCCCCAATTATTTTTGTAATCATATTGCAAACCTTCCATCTTTAAACCTGTTTGAATATGTGGAGTAGAGTCAATAGCAAGTTCAAAAACTTTATCTTCAGGAAAAAGAATTTGTCTTTGTTTTAAAGCGAGTAATGTTAATTGCTCTTCAAGTTGTTCAATTGATCTAGTTGAAAAAGATCTCAAAAAGTCTCCGGCAGTTGTAGAAGCAATACCTCCCGAAGTAACATTTTTAAATAAGGTATCAAGCTTTAGCCAATCTAGATCATCGAGGCAATCACCACCACAAATAAATTTAAAGATAAGAGTTTTAAACTTATCTTCTTGAGAAATACCAGAGTTGAGCTTCTTTTCTGGAAGTAGAGAATTAGTTTGTTCACGAGTTTTTAATAGGTTGTATAGGAGGTCATAAATTTTTATGCCTCCGAATGAAGAAAAGTCTTTATTAATTGACTCGATTGAAATATTTTTTACTTTCACGATAGCTCTTTTTATTTTTATTAATGTTTTTTTTGGCGAAGAAATTTTATGAAATAAAAAGAGCTTTTTCATTTTGCAAGGCCGTAGACGCAAAGCCGTATTGAAAAATTAAAAATTAAATTTGGGTGAAAGGTAAATAATGAGGTGAAGACCCATAGGGCCAACGACTAGCTAAATATTTGGTTTGAGTCGTGAGGATTTAGGTTCTATGTTTGGTAACATTTGGTAACATTTGGTAACTTTTTTGGTAACATCTAATACAGGCAGATAATTAGCATTCAATGTGTGAGATACAATAGTATCCTTATTAGAACTAAAATCTTGCTAAAAGCCCAGCACCCCATCCATATCGATTGCTATAATTACCTTGAATAGAAAAGTCTCTAGAGAACATATAAGAGGTTCCGACCAACCACTGGGTTTCCCCCTGATATGAGTTGTCATCTTCTAGCTTATTAACCCATCCAAAATCAGCTCTGTACTCATACTCTGCTTCAAGGAAAAAATTTGAAAATAAAAGAATTTCTCGGTCTAGGCGAATCCGTGGTCGCAACTGATGGTCTAAACTAACATCTAAGTTGAACCCATAGGGCGTAAAGTATTTAACACCAACTAATCCAACGGTATTAAGCTCTTCATAAGAGTCTGGAACTTCAGTCTCTGAATTGACTCCAACATAAACACTAACCCAATCACTTAAATATCGATCATAATTTATTTCAGCCTCAAGGTTTTGGTCATAATCAACTTCAGTACGCAAGTTAAACTGGTTCCTAATATTACTAGAAGTTAGAAAAAGCTCATTGAAATTTGACCCCAGACGAGCCAAACCCCAATTATAAAAAAGGTCGGTCTCGTCAACAAGCATCTGTGAAGAAAACTCACTCATCCGCTCGTCGCGAGGAGATCCATAACTGAATACCCGAGCCATCCCACCCATCATATGGTACAGGACATGACAATGAAATATCCAATCACCGACTTCCTCATTATAAAACTCAATCACAACACTCTTCATCGGTGGCACATTAACAGTATGTTTTAATGGTGAACGTTCACCATTTTTATTGATCACCCTGAAGAAATGACCATGGAGGTGCATCGGATGATGCATCATCGTCAGGTTGTTTAGAGTGACTCTGGTAACTTCTCCTCCGTTAATTTTGATTTCACTGGCTTCAGACAATGGTACCCCATTCATACTCCAAATATACCGATTCATATTTCCAGTTAGATTAAGTAATATTTGTCTCACTGGTACGTCTGGATCAAATGCTGTGACCTCTTTTGCTTTTAGAAAATCATAATTAAAGAATTTTTTCCGTGCACTAAAATCAAAAACCTCACCTTCTTTAGGCTTCATTTTCATATTCTGAGTCATCTTCCCAGTGGCTCCTGAATGAGCTTTTGGCATAGATCCATTTTTCATTACCTTCCCATGATCCATTTTATGATTATTCATAGGCATTGCTTCATTCATTTTCATGGAATGACCATTCCCATTCATCCCATAGTTTTTCATGAGGAACTCAGGCGTCGTCTTTTTTTCATCACCCACCATTGCCGGTGCACCCATCTTCATATCCATACTTGCCATCTGTTTCATCATAGCCACTTTATCAGGCCGACTAATTACTGTGGCTGGAAAAAGCTTTCCAGTACCAAGGTGGAGAGATGTGCTCCCAGAGCCATCTTGTACAGTTGCTATAATCTCTAAACGACCTTTTGGAATGGTCACGATAACATCGTAAGTTTCAGCAATTCCGAACAGGAATCGATCTTTTTGCACGGGCTCAACATCGATACCATCACTAGACACCACAGTTGGATTTCCCCCTCCAAAATCCATCCAATAATAAGTGGATGCAGATGCATTAATAAAACGAAGTCTGATCTTTTCGCCAGGCTTAAACTCAGGATATTCCAGAAGTCTTTTACCATTCATCAAAAATGCTGGATAGTAGATGTCGGCTATATCAGCGCCACTCATTCGATCACGCCAAAAATTTAGCTGCGCACTTAAAGCTCCTTCTCTAATCACTCTGCTCAATGGCACGGCCGTACCTTTTTTCAACTGATACCATTCGTTGCCTCTCTTTAGATTTCGCAATACATTCATAGGTCTTTCGTCTGTCCAATCAGACAGAACAACAACTAAATCTTTATCATATTCTAGTTTCTTTTCTTTTGGCTGTATCACGATTGAACCGTATACCCCCTTCTGCTCTTGCAGCATCGTGTGAGAATGATACCAGTAGGTCCCGGACTGATTAATGGGTATCCTGTACTGAAAGGTTTCACCCGGCTCTATTGGTGGAGTGTTTAAATAAGGAACACCATCATAAAAGTTTGGAAGGATGAGGCCATGCCAATGCACTGAAGTTTCAGTATTCATTTTGTTGGTTACATTAATTAAAGCTAGATCGCCTTCTTTAAATTCAAGGATTGGCCCCGGAATTCTGCCATTGAGAGTCATTGCATTCGCCTCAACTCCTCCAAGCGTCATTTTATTTTCTTCAATGACTAGATTGTATTCTCTTTTAGGTCGATTTTCTTCTTTTCGATCCTGACCGTTGGTTCCAACCTGTGCAAAAGTAGGTAAGGCCCAAAATAAAAGTACTATAATTTTCATGAAGTTTCCTTTTTTACCTTCTTGTCTAGATACCTTAAATCAAAATTTAGCCAGTTTGTCGAATCCCACTTAACGGTACCTGCCTCAGTCTCATCAAAAGAATCAATGCAGACATCTGAAATAATCACAATATTAAATGACAGGATTAAATATGGTATTAAAAAAGTTCCTAAATTGGCTAAAAGATTTGCTAAGAAATGATTGAAACAGAAAGAGGAATGTTTGCTAAATCTCTTTCTCCTGAAAAAACTAAGCAACCTTCAAGAAGACCAGAAGCTACTCTTTAAAAAGCTTCGCTTCCTTTATCCAAGCTGTAACATTTCCAAGACAACACCCTCCTTGAGGATTTGAAGTCTCGCAAAAACAGCCGGGGCTCTTCATTTTAGCTTTTATATCTTCTAAGGCCCTAGTATCACCTGTTTTATTTATTTCATCTAAGATTGATTGTCTGGTGTAATCAAAGCAATAGCAAACATGTACATCAAGTCCATTATCTTTAACTGTTGCTTTAACTTTCAAGTTATTAGTCTTAAAAAAATGATTTTTGTCTGCGCAGAAGTAGGTAACTTCACAGTCTGGCGTCTTGCAGTATTTATAAATTTCACTTTCTCTAAGTGTGTTCTTAGAATCATTTAAGAGTAATGATTTTAATGTTTCAATTCCCACATTGGCACCCTTACTGTCACAAAAAGGACAGCTAAAGTTTTTGTCTGTGTTATTTACTTTTTTGCTTGAGTCGCAACATCCCATAATATCACCTACGACTTACATACCTTAATGCTATGTTTTTCATCCATAAATACTTTAAACTCTGTAAATTTCTCAATCGCTTTACTAACTTCACAATCAGTTTTTTCTGCTACGTAATTCTTTTTTTCAAATTTTAGATCAGCCACACCAACAGAGATTTCTTTGTCTTCTATTTTTAGGTTATCAGATTTTTTGAGTGCAACCTTTACTCCTAAAATACATCCTCCACAGGTCATCCCTTTCACAAAATATTTTTTTGATACTACCTCTTCAGAGTATCCACTTGCAGGCAACAGCGAGATTAATAATATAAGTGCAAATATATTTTTCATAAATTCTCCTAAACTAAGTAAATACTCCAATATGGAAATGTTAAAAAACCAAGTATCAATACTGTCGCAATCCAAAGGATACGCTTATTCCACTTATCAGATTTGGGGTTGGCACAATATGAACCATCTTCACATTCATCAGCAGGTTTTTTCTTATAAGTATAAAAAAATGCTAACCCTAAGAGAACTAATGTTAGGACTGTTAAATAAGGTCTATAAGGTTCCATTTTCGACAATAGTCCAGCACTTGAGACACCCAAAACAGCAAATATTAAAGGGCCAATACAGCATGAAGCTGCAACAATTGAAGCTATGACACCTCCCAAAAGTGTCGCTCTTTGTGCCTTGTTATCCATTTGATTCTCCGGTTAATAACTCAAGGAAATGGCATTGAGATTCTCCTGATGTGGATTCACACTTCTCAGATACTCTAGCTAATGCTTTTTTAATTTTTTTGAGTTCAAGAATTTTTTTATCAATGTTAGCTTCCTTTTCTTTAATCTTACCTAAGGCCAAAGAACACTTTCCCTTTTTGGAAATTTGAATTTCTAAGAGTTCTTTAATCTCTATTAAAGTAAAACCTAAGTCTTTGGCAGATTGAATAAAGTTTAAAATATGAGGAGCCGAGCTATTATAGTAACGATATCCACTAGACGATCGTTTTTTAGGAGTCAGAAGCCCTTTGTCTTCATAGAAGCGAATTGTATCTATAGTTGCTCCTGTTTCCTTTGAAAGCTCTCCGATCTTGTATAACGAGTCCATTTCATTTCTCCTTAGCACCATTATAAACCATGGAGTACAGTCTAGACTCAAGAGTTTTATGGCACGAAGTTACGTGTTTTCGTAATATTCCAATTTTCTTAATAGTTTCATCTGGTTAAGATGAAATAAGAGGTTTTAACGCAAGAGGTAATACGAACTTTCGTATTACTATAGAACCTGAATAATTTTAACTATTTAAATAGGTTTCTCAGGGATGACTCGATAAGGTACACGAAACTTCGTATTCTTGCTGTTAGAACCGACGAACTATCGTCAGTTATTAACTCATTAGAATTATTTGACTCCTTTAATTTTACGACGAAGTCTCGTCGTTTTTCACTTCTATTTTTTGTGACGAGTTTTAGTCAAATTTAATTTTGTTAATGATTTCAGTTAGGTAGTTCGTTTAATTTTTTGGCATTGGGTTTGCTTATATTGATTATGTGGTTTGCATTTTCTTTTGGGGAGCGAGCCATGTAAACCGACTACGCCGGTTTACGAAACTTAGCTCACTTCGTTTGCTAGTTTATTCTTGGAGGCAAGCCCCAAGAATCTCTTTTAAGAGAAGCCTGAGAAGAAGCTGACAGAGTATGCGGATAGTTTGTTTAAAGTATTTTTTGAGTGATTGTTTATTCATTCTTACCTCCTGCGCCCTTGCGGAGCAGATGAGGAGGTAAAATGAAAAATAAAAGCTCATAGTTTTTTTGAAATGAAAGTAACAACGACCGGGGTGGCGAATATCCTCAGCGATTAAAATGGCCCTAAGTTTCTAGTTTGCTGGTTTTCAATAGTTTTTATGAACGAAGCCACATACGACGACCACAAACGAGTATGTGCTCTTTAAAAAGGAGTGCATTAATGCGCCATTTTTCTAACAAAGTAAAAAAAGACATTCGAGACAAAGTCATCCCTGTGAGATTCACAGAAAAAGAAAAAAACTTTGTCGAATTAGTATCAAACAAATTCAACATTAGCTTAAGTGAGTTTATCAGACGATCTGCTCTTCAGAGACGAATGCCAGCTCAAGGTGTCGCCGAGATCAATCGCAAAACGTATCAAGAGCTATGTCGAATTGGTAACAATCTCAATCAAGTTTTGAAGCATTTAAACTCTGGAATATTTCTAGGATTGGAAAAAGAAATGTTCATAGAGCTTAAGGCCTTAATTAAAAAGATTGGATTTGAGGTGGTAGGCTCTAAAGCTTGATAGCCAAACAAATCAAAGGCAAAAGTTTTAGAGGTTGTGTTTCTTATGTTCTCTCAAAAGAGGGAGCTGAAATGATACATTCTAATATGCTTGGTGAAACGGTTGATGAATTATCCCGTGAGTTTGCCCAAACCAGAAAGTTAAAACCTAACCTTCAAAAATGTGTTTATCACGCTAGTCTTTCGCTGCCAGAGGGTGAATCCCTAAATAAAGATCAATGGGGCGAAGTTAGTCAAAAATACATGAAGGAAATGGGCTTTAGCGGTTCTCAGTATATGGCCGTAATGCATAAGGATACGGAACATCAACATATTCATATTGTCGCATCTCGGATTCGACTTGATGGCACTGTCGTTAGTGATAGCAATGACTATAAGCGAAGTGAAAAGGTCATTCGAGGTTTTGAAATTGAATACGGACTTGAAAAAGTTAAATCAAGCAAAGATGTGGGAATTTCAGCACCTACTCGTGGAGAAATGAGAAAAATATTAAACGAACGTAACCCCAGTATAAAGTTGAGACTACAAAAGATTATTGGTGATGCGACAAATGAAAAACAATCAATGACCAGTTTTATGAATAAACTTGAGTCAGAAGGTTTTGGAGTTATCGCTAATATTTCAGATAAAACAGGTCATATTTCAGGAATTAGTTTTGTCCTCGATGGAGAGCTAATGAAAGGCAGTGATCTGGGCAAGAGTTTCACATGGGGCAAACTTAAAAAGAAAGGAATTGTTTATGACAATATCAAAGAAAGCAAACACGTTATTGAATATGGAAGAAGAGCTCGTGAGGCAAGCTTGCAACAATCACATCATCAAAATGAACGAGCTAATGCAAGAAGCTCTAGTGGTTTTAAAGCAAGAGGCAAAGAAAGTCGTCATTATGATGGAAAAAGATTTAACCAAAGAAGTGAGGGAGATAAATCAACAAACCTCAACTATGGGGCGACAAATTTCAAATTTATTTCAGAACTTTTCAAAAACGATGGAGAAGATAGAATTTTTCCAAACGGTCACGATGAAAGAGGAAGTGAGTTCACATTTAGAAGAGGTAAAAAAGAATCAAAAAAACTTTCTAATAATCACAATCTTGATCGTTCTTTTAGGGCCAATAGTTTCACTGAAGACCTATTTCGGAATTCCAAAGAGTTACTACCAAGTAAAGGATCGAGTTTATTCCCTAGAGAAGAAAGCGACGAACTGGAAGAGCTTCGAGGAAAAGGTTCTTCCGACATTCAGCGAGAACGATCAAACCGCAATAAGGCAGATGATCGAGGCAGGAAAGAAAAATTAAAAGATAAAAAAAGACGCAAGGCCAAATCCAAAAAACGAGGACTTGACCTTGATTTCTAATTTTTTGCCTGAAATTTTTGTGAACGTAATAGAATTTTATCTAAGGAAGTGTTATGAATTATTCGATGAATGCTGATAACTCGGCATTGTTCTTTGACAATAGAATATGGGATGAATGGCTTTCTACCAGTGAAGCCGCTAAGTTTTTAAGTACGACTCCAAATGCTGTTCGCATTATGGTCTGTCGAGGAAAAATAAAAGCGTCAAAACTAGGTAGAAGACTAAGATTCAAGATAAGTGACCTGCGCAATCTCCTTTTAAACAAAGGAGACTAAAGATGATTAATAAATATCAAGCAGGTAACAAATTCTTGTACGAAGTTTTTGTAAAAGGAAGAGATAAAAACGGCAAACAAGTTGGAAAACGCCGCCGTGGAATCACTTCCGCTCGAAAAGCAAAAGAGATTGAAGTTGATTTGATTAATGAACTTCGTTCAAAAGCAAGTGAGACAAAAACTTATACATGGCAAGAATGGCACTTAGAATGTATCAGACGAATGAGGATGACCTTAAAGATGGGAACTATCATGGGATATGATGGTGATCTGAAAAAATGGCTTCCTCAAGATTGGTGTGAGAAAGAGATGAGTTCATTTTCTAAAAATGATGTTTATGATCTTATTTTTAA
>Ga0208058_1000012_pt1 | contig 66903 bp, 68 predicted proteins | sample DeeseametaMP1092_FD_184196 | JGI IMG/M metagenome (GOLD analysis project Ga0208058, IMG submission 184196) | Marine microbial communities from the Deep Atlantic Ocean - MP1092 (SPAdes) | ecosystem: Environmental > Aquatic > Marine > Oceanic | place: South Indian Ocean | collected 2011-03-02 | reverse complement strand
TGGTAGAGCAGCTGATTTGTAATCAGCAGGTTGTAGGTTCAAGTCCTATTGCCAGCTCCAGCATGGGGAGATACCCAAGCGGTCAACGGGATCAGACTGTAAATCTGACGGCTACGCCTTCGAAGGTTCGAATCCTTCTCTCCCCACCACAGCTTCAAAAGCTTATAACAGTATGAGTTTTAAGCCTGGGTAGCTCAGTGGTAGAGCGTTTCCTTGGTAAGGAAGAGGTCGGCAGTTCAATCCTGCTCTCAGGCTCCAATTTATTATAGTAGTTTTTTAAGGTAATGAAAATATGAGAGACACGATCCACTTGGAATGCACTGAGTGCAAACGCAGGAATTATACTACTTCCCGCAACAAAAAATTAAAAACAGAGCGTATGGAAGTACGTAAATACTGCAGGTGGGATCGCAAACATACATTACATAAGGAAACGAAATAATTCGTTTTCTGCCTTTATTTTACGTCCGAAAAGGGCAGTAGCTCAGTTGGTAGAGCATCGGTCTCCAAAACCGAAGGTCGCAGGTTCGACCCCTGTCTGCCCTGCCAAAATTGTCAGCACCTGCTTTGACTTAAAGGTTTGGACTGCAGAACAGCAGAAGAATATTAATTTAGAATGTTTCTAATTCAATCGCGAACCTGATTATGTTCAAAAGAATTCGGCAGTTTTTTAAAGATGTCATTGCAGAATTTAAGCGGGTGCAGTGGCCGACACGTGATGCCACAATAAAGTCCACATCAGTGGTTGTTTGTCTCTCTTTTGCTGTGGCCCTATATTTGGGAATCGCCGATTTGGGTCTTTCAGACATTATGCAAATGATTATTGCCGGATAAAATGGTGGAAGAACAAACTGGAACAGATATGATATTTGAAGAGCAGGAAAAAAATTCGGAAACACAGGAAATCATTTTGGGCGATCCAGAGGGGAATCTTCCGGAAGAGTCTAATTTAGATCCTGAAGTACAGGAAAATGCTCCGGGGATAAATGAGGCTGATCCTGAAGTACAGGAAAATGCTCCGGAAATAAATGAAGCGGATCCTGGAGAGCATGATAATACTGGTGAAACTGAGAAAGTAGAAAATATTGAAAGTTCGGTGGAAACTGAAAATAAAACCGAAGAAACCGAATTACAAGAACCGGTAAAACACCAAAATCCGAACGTAAAATGGTATATTCTTCAGGCATATTCAGGTTACGAAGGGCGTGTTGAACAAACAATTAGAGAAAAATTAAGAATTAAGGGAATAGAACATTTGGTTGATGAGATTTTTATACCTTCAGAAGACATAACTCGTACCAAGGAAGGTAAGAAAAGGAAAGTCAACCAAAAATATTTTCCCGGATATGTACTAATTCACATGGAGTTAACACCTGAATTGTGGCACCTTTTGATGGACGTTAACCGGGTTTCCGGATTTATTGGTGGAACTCCACAAAAACCTCTACCTTTAGATGAGAGGGAACTGGAAGAGATTCGATCCCAGGTTAATGAAGGTTTTCAGCAAAAAGCGACTGAGGATGAATACTCAGTCGGACAGAAAGTTACAATCACAGAAGGTTCATTCGGGAATTTCAGTGGAACAATCGATGAGGTAAATCTCGAACGCAGGAAATTAAAGGTATTAGTTAGTATCTTTGGTCGCCCCACACCGGTAGAGGTGGAGTTCGAAAATGTAAAACATGTAGTAGAATAAGACAGATAACTATGGCAAAGGACATTTCTTCTTTTATCAAACTTCAGATTCCGGCTGGTAAAGCAAATCCATCACCCCCTATTGGTCCTGCATTGGGTCAGCATGGAGTGAATATCATGGAGTTTTGTAAAGCCTTCAATGCCCAAACACAAGGTCAGGATACCATTATTCCGGTGGTGATTACTGTTTACAATGATCGATCGTTTACCTTTATTACCAAGACTCCTCCTGCACCAGTTTTGATCAAAAAGGCACTTAAACTGAACAAAGGCTCGGCAACACCACATGAGTCAAAAGTTGGTACTCTAAGCAAAGCGCAGATAGAGGATATTGCCAAGCAGAAGATGCCTGACCTGAATTGTTACAACTTGGAAGCTGCTGTGAAGTCTGTGGCTGGAACAGCCCGGAGCATGGGCGTATTGACTGAGGAAATATGAGTAAACAAAGTAAACGAGCAAAATTTATTCAAGATAAAGTAGTATCCGAACAAGTGTATACGCTGTCTGAAGCAGTGAATTTGCTTAAAGAAGTCAAAGCAACTAAATTTGATGAAAGCGTAGATGTAGCCTTAAGGCTTGGAGTTGATACCCGTAAAGCAGAACAAATGGTGCGCGGGACCTGTTCTATGCCAAATGGTCTAGGTAAGGAAGTACGCGTGCTTGTTTTTGCCAAGGGAGAAAAGGTAATTGCAGCACAAGAAGCAGGTGCAGATTATGTAGGCGGAGAAGATTTTGCCAAAAAGATTCAGGATGGCTGGCTTGAGTTCGATCGTGTTGTCGCAACACCTGATATGATGGCTGTAGTTGGTCGAATAGGAAAAATTCTTGGCCCGAGGGGGTTGATGCCAAATCCAAAGACTGGTACAGTAACTTTTGAGGTTGAATCTGTCATAAAAAATATCAAAGCCGGTCAAGTGGAATTTCGTGCAGATAAACTGGGCAATCTCCATGCTTCAGTTGGGAAAATTTCGTTTGATGCAGATAAGCTCTGTGAAAATATCAGTGTTTTGGTTGACACCGTCAAGAGGATGAAACCATCCTCTTCAAAAGGAATTTATCTGAGAAATTTTAGTTTGAGTTCAACTATGGGTCCAGGAATTAAAGTGGATCCACAAACAGTATAAAAGAAAAAATTCTTTTTAGTATGATTGTCTGAGACAGTAGGGGCCTGACGGCTTAATTCATACCCTGCCGAGACACCTCTCCGCGAGTGACACAGAAATTTTCTGCTGTGTTCCTTCCACTGTCTTATTCAAATTTTTTACATCACAATCTTCAGTTTTCTTAGAAATGGGTTTTAGCCTTTTCTATGAGAATAATGTGAATTTTCGCACTTGTGTAAAACACCGGAGAAGTGAATTTTTAACTTAATCAATTTGGAAAGGGGCCATGGAACGAAGTCAAAAGGAAGCTAAAGTCAGCGAGCTTCGATCAATATTTAATAATATGTCAGCTGGAGTGCTGGTTGATTACCGAGGAATTGAAGCCAATCAGGTAGTGGAACTGCGCAAGCAGTTGAATGATGCATCTTCCACAATGAAGGTACTCAAAAACTCCCTGGCACGTATTGCAGCCGAAGACACTCCGTTTTCGGAGCTTGCAGATCAGTTCACACAAACTCGTGCGTTAGTATATAGTGACGGTGATCCGGTTGTGCAGGCCAAAGTATTGTCGAAGGCAGCTAAAAATATTGATAATTTAAAAATCCTTGCAGGAATACTTGTTGGAGACAGCAAAACAAGTATCCTCAATACTGGTGAAGTGGAAGCACTTTCCAAACTACCTTCAAGAGAAGAGCTCATCGTGAAGCTGCTGTTCCTTATGCAGGCTCCAGCAACTCAATTTGTTCGTACTCTAAACGCAGTCCCTGCGAAATTTGTTCGCACTTTGGCTGCAATCCGGGATAGCAAATAACTAAACCGGTTTTTCCCACATTCCTCCCTTAGCTAAAATGGAGGATGACTTTAACCTTTATCAGAGATATAAAATGGCAGATATAACAAAAGACCAAGTAGTTGATTTCATTGCAAACATGTCCGTACTGGAGATGTCTGAACTGGTGAAAGAGATGGAAGAAAAATTCGGTGTCAGTGCAGCTGCAGCTGCAGTCGCGGCACCTGTCGCCGGTGGTGGAGAGAGTGAAGCCGCTGCTGAAGAAAAAACTGAATTTGATGTAATACTTACCAGCTTTGGTGAGAAGAAAATCAACGTCATTAAGGAAGTCCGTTCAATTACTGGATTAGGATTGAAAGAAGCTAAAGAAGCAGTTGAATCTGCTCCTAAAGCTATTAGAGAAGGTGTTTCCAAGGAAGAAGCAGAAGAAGTCAAAAAGAAACTTGAAGAAGCCGGAGCAAGCACAGAAATCAAGTAATATTTTTTATCACCGTGTCCTTAAATGGACACGGCTCTATTTAGTTGCACGATACTTTGCAATTACTGCCTGCCCGCTTATAATTCTCAAAAAATACCTACCAAGAAAAAATTTTATTACTGCTGAAAAAATTGATTCATTCCCTTTCCGCTGGACTGTTTCTGAATAGAATTTTAGGCTAGATTACAGCTTATTTTCTAATTTCATTTTAGCAGTTTTACGCTCATGGAATCCTCACTAAAGACCTTCGAAGAGTACTTTTCACAGTCAGTGGAAGTACGCATGCAGCATTATGAAAAAGATGGACGTCTCCAGCATGTGATGCTCTCGCATCAATTCTCCATTAAGTTGATGGAAGAATTATTTGACATTGCGGATCACGTTAAAGGAATGACTCGCAAACCAAACGGGATAGAATTTCTGAAATCCTTATTGAGCCACAAAAAGGCAATGCTTTATTTTACCCAACCCTCAACACGGACCTTTTTGTCTTTTTTGACTGCATGCCAGATGGTTGGAATGGACACCGGAGAAGTACGCGACCCCTCTTTGTCGTCTGAATACAAAGGCGAGAGTCAGGAAGACGGAGTTAGGGTTTTCAGCAGCTATTTTGATTTGATTATCATGCGTGATCCGAAACCGGGATTTTGCGAATATATGGCTTATTTGCTCGATAATACTGGACGCAGCGTGCCCATTATGAATGGAGGCAGCGGTAAAGATCAACATCCGACTCAGGCTCTTCTTGACCTTTACACTATGCACAGATCATTTCAGCACAAGGGAGGAATCAGTAAAAAACGCTATGCGTTTGTGGGTGACCTGTTGCGTGGCAGGGCAGTACGCTCTTCAGTGATGTTATTGAGTCAATATAAAGATGTCGAGATGGATTTTGTTGCACCATCCTCTTTTCAGATTGCTGAAGATTTAGAGGATATTTTGCGTTCTCAAAACATCAAAATTCGCAAAACTGATGACTTGGGCAGTGTTCTTTCAGATGCGGATTGTGTTTATATGACCCGTCTTCAGGATGAGTATGATCTTTCTGGTGAATCCAACCTGATAGATTATTCCCAATTTAGTTTGACGACCGACAATGTAAATCAAATGAAATCAGATGCCATTATTTTGCACCCTTTACCCAGGAGGCACGAAATTTCAACTGAGGTAGATGCAGACCCACGAGCCATGTACTGGAGGCAATTGCGTAACGGCGTATATATAAGGGCCGCACTTCTGCTTTATGTCTTCAATGTTGCACATCGGTTAAAGGACTATTAAAATAATTGTTGTTGCTGGTAAAATGGTAGAAACAGATTTTGCAGAATAAGTTGTTTTATCTAACAAAAAACATGTCCAAACCCAAATTTCTTTCTACAAATGTAGCCGCCCTGCTAGTTTACGGGCGTCCACCGATGGTGTTTGCTGGAATGATCTGCGCCATAGGCGTTATGCTTGACCATAACCCCCTCGTTTACTACAGCGGAGTGATTTTTCTGCTTGCCGCAATGATTCTTGATATAATTGACGGCTGGTTTGCAGCCCGATTTCGACCGCAGGCAAAACTGGCCCATTTAGCAGACAGGATCATGGACAAAGTGGTGTATGCTATCGTGTTTCCGATGGTTGCAGTGGGAATGATGTGGCGTTATCAGTATTTGCCGGAGAGTGCCGATTTTCGATTGGAAATGCTGCATGTCGTCTTTGTATTTGTCCTGTGCGTGACTGTCTTAATGCGGGATAATTTTGCACACTTCATGCGTAATTTTTCACTCCGGAAAGGTGAGGAAGAAGAAATGAAGGAAGTTACTCGACTCCGGACAATGGTTGCCGCACCGGTTGGAGTTGTGCTCTATATTCACGCATTTTATGTCCCTGGTGGTCCTGATTCTTCACTTTATTCCTGGATCAGCTGGCTGAGAGCAATTCCAATTCAGCAACTTTTCTTTTTGGAAATTCTGTTCCTTATCATCAATTTTGGTTCTATTGCAGGATATTGCCGTAAATACGGTACTGCTTGCCTCGACGATCTTTGTTTGAACGATGAGGTTTTACGCCGCCGTATATTAGCCGTCTTTCCAAATGCCCTGACCGTAATGAATGCGCTCATGGGAGTTTTAGCAATTTTATTTGCCTATCGAGGACGGGTCCAGGAAGCCTACCTGATTTTACTTGGTGCGGGATTTTTTGATAAAATAGATGGTGCAGTCGCCAGAAAATTGGGACTCACTACTCCGCTACCATCAGCAAAACCCAAAAAATATAATATTACTTTAGGAGGAGTCCTCGACGACGTTTCAGATACCGTCAGTTTCTGTATTGCACCAGCAGTAATATTTTATATGTTGATGGGGCGGGTTACAGATGAATCTATCCAGTCACTCCCTTATGGATGGATTGCCATTCTGTATGTCGTTCTAGGTATTACAAGATTAGTTTTCTTCATTTTGGACCAAAACAGCATTCCGGGATTTTTCAAGGGAATACCTGTTCCAGGTGCAGCCCTGCTAGTTGCAGCACCTTTCATAATGATTGGAAACGCACTTGAATCAAATACTCCTGATCTAGTGTTTTGGTCAAAATTTAGTTTCTTTCTGATGATAATTGCGGCAATCCTGATGATAAGTTTTCCAATTCGCTATATGCACATCGGTCGTTTGATGAGCCGAAGTCGAAAATTTTTAATTTTTACTATAGTGCTTGTCATCGGCTTCGTCTTTACTCCATATTTCGGTCATGCAGCACTTGGATACCTCATTTTGTACGTTTTTTCTCCTTTGTATACCTGGCGTATCAGTCCGGACATTGCTTCCCAGGAACACCTGGAAAAACTTTCTACTTCATAATAAACACCCATGCAGGATCAAACTGTGGACACTGAGACTTCCGTGTCTAAGGAAAACTCTGAAGATCGATTGGTTGCTCCAGAATCACGACTGGGAGAACAGTTTGATCAATCATTGCGTCCGCAACGTTTACAGGATTATATTGGCCAGAATGAAATTAAGGAAAATCTTCATATTTTTATTGGTGCTGCAATAAAACGCGGACATGCTCTGGATCACGTCCTTTTGAGTGGTCCACCAGGATTGGGAAAAACTACTCTAGCAAATATCTTTGCGCGTGAAATGGAGGTGCAACTACGCTCTACTTCCGGGCCTGTCATTGAGCGTCAAGGTGATTTAGCTGCTATTTTAACTAACCTGGATCCAGGCAGTATTTTGTTTATTGATGAAATACATCGATTGCACAGGGTAGTTGAAGAAGTGCTTTACGGTGCGATGGAAGATTTTACTCTCGACATCATTATTGGGGAAGGACCTGGAGCTCGCACAGTAAAAATTGATTTGCCGCACTTTACTCTAGTTGGTGCTACAACCCGTGCCGGTCTGCTTTCTTCTCCTTTGAGGGAGCGTTTTGGAATTCAGTTCCGGCTGAATTTTTATGATGCGGAAGATCTGAAAACTATCATTTTGCGCGCAGCATCATTACTTGGAATTGAAATTGTTGAAGAAGCTTCTTTGGAACTGGCACGCAGAGCTAGAGGTACTCCCAGAATTGCAAACCGCTTACTGAAGCGTTGCCGGGATTTTGCAGACATGGAGACGTCCGGTGTGATCACTTTGCCATTGGTTGAAAGAAGTCTGGAAAGAATGAGAATCGATTTGGAGGGTCTTGATCAAATGGATCGTCATATTTTGGAAACTATCATTAAAAAATTTGGAGGTGGTCCAGTAGGTCTTAGCACTCTTTCTGCGGCAGTCTCAGACGAAAAAGACACGATTGAAGACGTTTATGAACCTTTTTTGTTGCTTAAGGGGTTTTTGCAGCGTACTCCGCGAGGCAGAGTGGCGACTGAGCGAGCTTATCAACATTTGGAAATTTCAGCCCCTCCTCAATCTCAGGTAGATCTTTTTTGAAAGTATTTTGCGGAAAATTATGCTGGGAGCTACAGATTGATATTTTGAAAACTGGGTTAGATGTAAACTTAAACCATCATTGATGCCTAATGATTATTTAAATCGTGCAGTTTAAAAACACTTTAACAGTTATCAGTTACCTGTTTTAATTTCATGGAAACAAATTTTTCTCCAATTGAGAATTATCCCTTTCTTTCTCCTTTCATCTTCACCGAGAATCCGGAAGAACTTGAAGTTCACAAGGAAGCCTTGCTTAAACAACTGGAAGAAGTTTGGCGGCCTTTGGCTATTGACTCCTGTCAATCTATTGAATATCTTACTGCCCGTGAAAAAGTGTTTGCGGGAGTAATTGAGGAATATTATCGTGAGCAGTACAAAAAAATTGTTGAAAGCAGCCTCTGTACAAACAATTCGTTTGATACCCTTTCAAAAAATACTCGCCTACTGGACAGTATTATCCATACTGCTTTTGAATATGGGTTTGCCGATCTTCAAATCCTGAAGGAAAGGATAAAGGAAGATCTCAAAAAAGAGCTTCTATTCAAAAAACGATCTCTACCGAAAAAAAAGAAAAAACTCGGTCTTAGCCGGACACAAATCGAGAAGGTTGAATCAAATCCAGAAGATCCGGATCAAAGGCAGATGCTGAAATATTATGAAAGTATTGAAGCTGAGTTGATACATGAAATTGAAAACCTCAGCGAACGACTGAAAGAGTTGGAGGAGTTGTTACCGCAGGTACAGAAATCTGAGATCAAGCTGAATTTTTTACTTAATCATTTGGTTGTCTTTGCCAGAGGTGGTTATGGCAGGGCTGAACTGAGTTTTGCTTCCGATCGAGATTTGGGATATTGTCTCGACACACAACAACTAAGTGCTGGTGAGTCAGAAATTTGCCGACAGTTCATCATTCATATTGAGCATTTACTGCGTGAAGCAGGTATTGAAACGGCACATCAATATTTTGAATTAAATGAAGACTTATCACGTTTCAAAGATCCCAGTGTTATCCATACAATTCCGTCCATTTTGGAAAGCAGAGTTTTAATTGGCAGCAAAGATTTAGCAAATGCTTTGAAACGAAGATTTTTTCAGATCTTGCCATATGAAACCTTTGTCCTGAGCCAAATTAGAGATTATAATGACCGTACAGTTCCTGATCTGAGTCAGATGAATCTCAAGGAAGATCGAGGTGGTTTGCGCTCCCTGCAAATTCCTCTTTGGCTTTCTGCTGCAACTTTCGGAATTTTTCCAAGTCAAACTGCAGAAATGCTGGCACTTCTGATACAAAAACGTATTATTTCACCTCGTCAGGGTTACAAACTTTGTCAGGCCCTCGAATTCCTTTACGACTTACGCAACTTTTCCGCGAGCGCCAAGGAGTATCACTTTGACGATGAGGCTAGGGAAAGTGGACTATCCGAAAAAGATATCCAAAGTAACATCATCAATGATGCTACCGAACGTCTTTACCTGCTCAAGAAAAAACGCTTCCAGAGTATTGACGATTTTGACCGCTATCGTCTGCAAATGGTGAATCACATTCAAGATCTCTCACAAGCTATTTTACAACGCCTGCTGGACCGTACAATAGTGCGGACTTTCTCAAATTTTCAGGTTGTCGTTCATCTGGGGAAGCGTCTAATTGTTGAGGTAAATGCTCTGGAAGGTTTGCCGCAAGTTCCAATATCTTTGATTTTCAACGATCCAACAGCGTTGCTGGAACTTTTTGAATATGTGGGTCAATCAGAATACGATTTATCTTTTGAACTCAAGGATGAGATGGCCGACTTGATTCGCATTATAACGCCGGACGTGATTTCTTCAAACCGGACACAGATTGCAAAAAGTTTCACGAAACTGATGTTGACACCGTTTACAGCAAATGCCTGGCGGATAATGTTAGAAATTTGCGAACCGATCAATGCTGAAAGTCAACCTCGTACTTTAATAGGTTGTTTCATTCCGGAAACAAACAAAATGCGTTTCTTGCTCAGGAATCTTGCCTACCACCAACATCCCGTTTGCGTACATACCCTCAATGCACTTGATCGTACGCAAAAAGAACTGGATCGGCTAAAAAAAGATTATCAGGAATTATATCAATATCTGGAACCAAAACATATTTTAGCTCTCAAATGGGGCATTCTATTTCACGATGTGGGAAAAATTGATCCACAAACAGATCATGAAGTTTCCGGCACATCTATTGCTGTCAATGCCCTGGAACGTATTGGCTATGATGACCAGGAATTATTCACTCTTGTATCTCTGCTCATCGTACACCACACCACAGTTGTTCAATTGAGCAGAACTTCTGCATATTTCGATCAGGCTCTGCAAAGTTTTTTTGAAATTGCGGACCGCAACCTGATCAATGTCATTTTGCTCTTCCTATGCAATATTTCTGATTACATATCTGTTAGTGAAAGCAATGCTCACTCCACACGGGGATTGAGAACATTTTTTGAAGAAACATATCGTGTGTTTGCGGGAATGCGATCTTCTAAGTTGCAGGAAGATTCGATGGATTTCATACAAACATACCTGGATATTAAAAAGAATGATTTAGAATCAGATACGCGTATTGATCTTTTGATAAACAGAAGTCTCCGGGAAAATATAGAATCTGTATTGCTGACACCTCTCAAAGAAATCAATAAAGAGGAACGTAAATTACTTGGAAAATCCGAAGACGATTTACAAGTTCTGTGGCGGGACCTTAAGTTGGGTTCACTTGATAAACAGGGTACTGATCAAACTACAGATAAATTTATTCGCACCATCAGGCAATCCATCAGCAAAAAAAGTCTGGTGACACTTACTGAACTTTACAGTCCCATGATTAACTGGTTTTTTGCGGCATTTCCAAATCGTTTTCTGCTAAGTTCTACTCCAGGCATGCTGGCAGAAAATTTATCAATTTTCAATAGGCTTGAGCGGCCGGCTATCGTAAACGTGATCACCAATGCACGAGGACGTCTTAACGGTCTTTTGATTTATGTACATGATCAGCCCCAAATTCACAGTAGAATTGCTTATACTTTAAATTTGAAGCACCTCAATATTGAATCGGCAAAGATAAATCAAATTCAATTTGCGAGTGGTAAAGTTGCCTTTTGCTATTATCTCAAGGTTTCAAAAAGAGGAGAGCAGAATGTGATTTTACCCCGGGAATTGGAAACTTCCATCAAAAGGAATACCCTCCCTGCACTAATAATAAAGACACAAACTTTTCTTTACAACACAAAGCTTCAACTGGAGTACCTCAAAGATGACAAAAAAGGGTACATGGTCAAAGAAAAGAAAAGTGAGGCTTTGGGGGATTTCCCTGTTTGGAATGGAGAGTTCAGTGTAAAAACAGATTTTTCGAGACGTGACAAAAACTATCTTCGCATAAAAATTACTGCCGATGATGCTCCCTTGGTTTATTACAAAATGGTCAGTGCATTTGATCAGGTTGGAGTACCAATTCAGCAGGCAGTTATTACAACCATTGGACATCAAGTGATTGATACATTTTACATTACTCCTGAGGGTCATGAAAAATTAGTAAAGTCAAACTTTGAGGAGTCCCTCAAAGAGTCTCTGATGAGCCCCTCTGAAATTTGAAATCACTATATTCTTATTAAGTGATTGAAAAAGTTTGACTTTAACTTTGATTGTGATAGAATATACGTAATTTTGTATCCAGATGACACTGAGGGATCTGGCCCTTTGAAGTGTCGAGCATCCTGTTTCAGCATCAAGGTGCTAATGCCAGCCCTCCGGAAAGTTTCGGAAGGGAGTCGATACGACTCGATTCGAGTAAAGTGCCGGTCCTGCTCTTTTGGTGACCCACCTGATTGATTCACGTCTATCTGATTAACCTATTGCAAGAATGACTTTGTTGGTTCTTGTTTTCTGCTAGTGAAGAGACTTTGCCTGTCTTTTTCATTTGTGTAGAACTGTTAGTTGAACACACAGTTGTCCTGCCGGGCACCTGCAAATTTAGATTAAGAAGCAAATGACACTCATTGTTCGTCCTGATTATCACGCAGTGCCAATTTTGGAAAGAAATGGCATCCGCTGGATTCCACCATCTCAGGCAAAGCGACAGGATATTCGCCCACTAAGGATTGGGATCCTCAATATAATGCCGCTTGGAGAAAAATATGAATTTAATATTCTCCATCCATTAGGACTTTCTGTATTACAGTTAGAGCCAATTTGGATTCGTTTGGAATCACATAATTACAAATCCTGGGAGCCAAAGCATGTTGATGATATTTACGTAACTTATGAAGAAGCAATGCGTGACCAACCTTTAGATGGGTTGATTTTGACTGGTGCACCTGTGGAAACGATTGATTTTGAAGATGTTTATTATTGGGAAGAAATCAAAACAATTTTAAGTGATGCACGTAAAAATATTCCCAGTACACTTGGTTTGTGCTGGGCGGGATTTGTGATGGCTTATTTGGAGGGTGTGAAAAAACTTAACTATGATCACAAACTTTTTGGAGTATTTGAGCTGAAAAATCTGGCTCCCGATCATCCAATCATTGGTGAGTTGGATGATGTGTTTTTCTGTCCACAAAGCCGTCATGCAGGTATGCCTGATGAAGCAATGGAAGAAGCTTCAGAATCCGGCCGCTTAAAATTGCTGGCCTACGGGCCCGAAGCAGGTTATTCAATTTTTTCCACTACCGATGACCGTTTTATCGCACATACCGGGCATCCTGAATACAATGCAACCAGACTTGCTGAAGAAGCTAAACGAGATCACGGAAACCCAGAGGTACCAGCGCCCGTAAATTTTGATTTTAACAATCCCATAAACCGCTGGCGTTCACATCGCAACACTTTTTTTGCACAGTGGGTCAGCTATTGTTATCTCAAAATAAGTACTCATGATATGGCTGTTGGAAAAAATTTGATAGCCTCCAATACTGCTTGATTGAAACTTAACATCGTTTTAACTTGCGCCTTCACTAAAGTGCAGTAAAGTCTCTAGACATTAATAAAATTCAATTTAGACTAACAACTTAAGCAAAAGAAACGAGCAATGGGAAAAAAAGATAATGAACCGTCAGACGGGATGGGAAAATTATTTTCAACCCAGGGTATCCTGATCGCAATTTTGATTTTAGGATTTTATTGGGTTTTTTTTGGAGAAGACAATAATCGAGAATCTAGAGGATTCAATTTTACGACTCAGAATGTTCCGATAGGAGTCAGTGATCAACTAAATCCTGAAGCCCTTGAAAAACTGGGAATTAATCTTACAGAACATCTAGACCCAAAACTAATTCCGGCTATCACTTCAGAGGCAATAAGAGAAACGACGCAAGAGAATGTTAGCAAGGACAGTTTTCTTCCTATTCTGGTTAGTAAAATATCCAATAAAATTCGTGATGTAAGCACGATTGACCTTAATGAAGACGGAATTGCAGATCCTGTTTTGATTGTACCTCAAACTGAAACAGGTGATTCTGATTTTCTTGTATTTTCGATTTTGGTTCCGGATCCCGATAAAGTTAATGTTCTTCCTTCTGGGTCAGATAATGGAGCTTGGAGAGATATTGCAGAAAACAAGTCTATTGAAATTATGACAGCCTCAGTGGTCCGCGGTTCAGGTGATCAAATGACCATGCAATCCGCACCGAACCCGCAGATGTATCAATCAGCCGGGGCACCTTATCCTCCATATTACGGCACCGGCTACAGCATGACTAATTTGTTTATGACTTCAATGATGATGTCGATGCTCTTTCGTCCACCTTTCATGTGGGGAGGAGGTTATGGTTACGGCTACGGCGGTGGTCCAATGGCAGTTAGTTCTGTTCAAAACCGTCGTGGTGCTGCCACATCTTCACTAAAAAAAGCTTCTCCATCAAAGTCTGCTGCAAAAACTGGCAGTGGAAGAAGTGTTTCGTCTAACAAGTTCCGTTCTACTTCAAAACAATCACTGAATAACATAAAAAGTACTAAGTTTCGCTCTGCTAATCGTAAAGCTTCCGGAGGAGGTTTCGGCAACAGCCGGACACAAAGAAAACCTGTTGCCACACAACGCAGACGTTCCTCAACACGGAGAAGATCGCTATTTGGAGGAGGAAGCCGACGCATGCGAGGGTTTGGTTTTGGAGGTTTCGGAAGAAGAAGACGCTGATTTGGTTCAGTGTTTGTGTAGGAGTTGGGCACCAATTGATTACTTGGAATTTAAGACGGTTCGTTAATTTCCCAATCCAGAGCCCTTATTTCGTAAGTTTCGGCATCCATCTGTGAAACGTCTGCTTTGTTCACAGCACCATGTTTTACTAATGCACTCTGCCGCATCATTTTCATCTGACTCATGTACGATTGGTTTTCAAACAATTCCAGTTGTTTTTCATGGTTTGGTGCGTGTAATCTGGCTTCCCGTTCAATTTTAAGATGACAGCTCGCACAAAGGGGGATCAAGTTTTCCAGGTCATTGTTTCCAGGATTTTCATCAATATGATGGACTTGCAAAACCATTTCTGCATTTTTTGTATTTCTGCAATCTTTTCCGCATCTGGAACAATAATAATTAAACAGTTCCCTTACATAACGTGAAACTGTGCTCCATTCAGGATGATAACGGGTGTCACGGCCCATTTTTTCCTTCCTGAATCAATGAGTATAATAATTTTTCTTTACGTTCTTTCCGAATTTCGTTATACATTATTAAGAATGAAATTATAATGTTGCAAATTTCAACAGCTGTATACTACGGTGTGTTTTTTTAAGAAAGGTATTTCATGTCAATCAGTCGTGATGAGCTAGTTAATATTTTTTCAGTCGTAAGTTTTTTAGCACATGCTGAAAGGGATGTCCACGTAGCTGAAAAGAAAGTCCTGATTGCTGTTTTCAAAGCTGCAGGAATCACACAGGAAGAGCAGGAAAAAATGAAATCAAACACTTCTCTGGAAGAGATGTTAAAACACATTCAGTCAGTAGAAACAAAGCACACACTGGTTGAATTAATGGCTTTAGTGGCAGCATCTGACGGTGTATTTGAAGACGAGGAGCGTGTTATCATCAAAAAAATTATGAAACGCATTGGAGTTGCGGACGATCATCCATATTTCGACGATAATAATCTTGACGTTCCTACAGTTCGTGCCAATGTCGGGAAAATATTGAATTCAATAAAAACTTTAGCACCCAAGCCCTGAAAAATTTCTAATACACGGCGTATTATAATTTTAGAATGTATTTCAATACATGCTTACAAACTATACCTAAGTAGTGGGCTTTTGTAAAGAATCCTGAGATTGATAACGGAAGAGGTGAAATTTACGGGGGGATGCAGGCGGATATTTTATATCCGCCTGCATTTTAGAGATCTTTATAAAGAAGCAGTTTAGATTCGCGTTTCCGTTTCAAAGTCTATGTGCAGTTGGCTCATGATACTGTCCGATGTTTCAGTGTAAGAGTCATCCAAAGCAAGATCATTTTTCAGTAAAAATCCATTATCATTGTATTCTATCTTTTTGATCACACCACCTTTTTTAAGAAAGCGGGCCATCGCTTCACTTACTTCTTCATGTGAAATATTTTTTGCTTTTTTAGCCATTTTTTCCTCAATAATTAAAGTTTTATCCTATATTAACTCAGCAGGTCCGTTTATTACTATAATTTTACGTCAACTTTTGACCCTTTTCGCACCTTGCTGAACCATTTGAAGTAACGATTTACATTTTGTTAGCACTCACTTTACAAGAGTGCTAGTAGTTTGTCAAGCTTTTTCTTTAAAAAATGCATTTTTTTTCTTCTAAGGTGTTATTTGATGCAGAAATTACAGGATAAGTCAGTCTGTCCAAAAGCAGTCTGTACCATCTAATACCATGTGTATGAGCAATCCAATAGCAATAATTCGTAAACGAGGAGAAAAAAGTGACACAAGATAAATTCCAATGGCAGGCCAACTATGGAGAGGATGAAAACCTAGACTGCAACGGTTTGGATCAAAAACAGGTTCAGCTAGAAGGTGATCAAAATCTATTACGAAAGTCAGAGCCATTATAATAAACGGCCATAGCCATAGTTCTCTCCAAGCAGTTTTAGCTACTATGAACGGTACCAAAAAATGAAGAATAATGTGAATGATTGAACGTTCCATTATGTTATCTATGATTATGGATTATTAATTTCAGATTAGTACAACCGAAATCCTGCTTAAATTTCATCCTCAGAAAAACAGATCACATCTCGAATATTTTGTACACCGCAAAGCCACATAATCAAACGGTCAACTCCCAAGGCCATTCCTGAACTCTCGGGCAATCCCTGCTCAAGGCTTTTTAGTAAATTTTCATCAAGTGGTACTCCAGAACGGCCCTCTGCTTTCCTGTTTTCCAAGTCTTGTTCAAATCGCCTACGTTGTTCGGATGCATCAGTCAATTCTCCAAATCCATTGGCCAATTCCATACCGTCGGCATATAGTTCAACTCGATCGGCAAATCCTGGGTGCTCAGGACAATGACGAGCAAGACTGGCCAGTGGAAGTGGCCAACTATATACAAAAATTGGAGATACTATTCCTAAATCTGCTTCAAAATGATTCCAAAGTTTGAAAAACATTTGCTCATAATCAAGAGATTCTGTGAGTTTTGATGCAGGATTAAACTCAGCTTTTGATTTATAAAATCCTGCAAGTTTTGCTTTTTCTCTTAAGCGATCAGCATTTTCAGAACCATCCAAAATAATGTCCAAATGTTTTTTAAATAATTCACTCACTGTTACACGAGGCCATGGTGGTAATGGAACTTGTTCAGGAAAGCTTTGTGCTGAAACCGTTTCAGTAAGATGCTTAACCATTTGCTCAATATCCGACATCAGCTTTGCCAGTGGTTCGTTTGTACGATACCACTCGAGCATTGTAAATTCGGGATTATGCAAAGGTCCGGATTCGTTTTTGCGAAAACAACGCGCAAATTGGAATATTCTCTTAAAACCACCTGACAACAAACGTTTCATCTGAAATTCCGGAGAGGTAATTAAATAACCGGAGCTGGTTTTTTCGGGGAAAAATTGTGCTTCCGGACTTGGTGCACGAACCAGAATAGGAGTCTCTGTTTCTAGAAAATTTTGTTCTTCAAACCACTCCCTGATACCGCGTAAGATTCGCTGACGAGTCCGGAGCAACTCCATTCTTGAAGGATTATTTGCCGGACGTCTCCAGCGTAGCAAGTCACTCTCTGCATCAAAATTAAAAGCATGATTTTTTATTTTTACTATTTTGATCTCACTTTCTTCAGTCACTCCAAAAGAAATTAATGCACCATTTTTAATTTTTTCTTTCTCTCGAAACGACAAAGGCAACAACTGATCTTCAACTAAAACCAGGATACTGTAAAAATACTCGGGAGATGATCCTTGAGATTGTTCAGTCTCGAAAGAGACTTCTATGACTCGGCCATTATAGTTCCCGGATAACAGCGAATTGCCGAATATTTTTGAAGATCCGGACATGATCGGATACCTAAAGAAAAACTTTATTTGAGTTCTGGCTGGATTATTGAGAGCGAATTTGAAGTTGTTCTAGGCTTTGACTCTTTCAACATATTCACCTGTTCGAGTGTCAATTCTAAGCTGATCACCTTCATTAACAAATAATGGTACATTAACTGTGTATCCGGTGGAAACCATAGCTGGTTTTGAGGCACCTGTGACTGTGTTTCCTTTTTCACCGGGTGCAGTTTCTGTAACTTCCAAAACTACAAAATTCGGCAAAGTTAAGCCAATAGAACGCCCCTTGTAAAAACTCACTTCAATCATCATGTTTTCTGTCAAATAATTCGAAGCATCACCGACAACGCTGCTTTCCAAACTAACTTGTTCGTAGTTACTGTTATCCATGAAATGAAATTCTCCATCTCTATATAAGAACTGCATTTCACGGTCTTCTGTATCAGCCGGTTTTAGTTTTTCACCTGACTTAAATGTACGGTCTATCACGGCACCGTTAATCATGTTTCGGATTTTTGTCCGTGTAAATGCAGTCCCTTTTCCAGGTTTTACAAACTGAAAGTCCACCACCACAAATGGACCACCATCCAGTTCAACTCGGAGACCTTTCCTGATATCTGATGTTTCGTACATTTAAATCTTTCGTTGATTATTATTTAAACCTGAACTTTGTGTTGTTTAAAACAAACATAAAATGCTCTGCATTTACAGAAAAATTTTTGCAGATAGACTGAAATAATCGGTTTGATTCATTTTCCACATATGCTTATTCCTGATGTGTTATCTTAGTACAGGCGGCAAAACAAATCGAGCTTAATATGCAAAAACTTCATCAATGTACAATTCTGAAACTCCTCAACTTCCTGCCTCCCAGGCCTCTTTTCGAATGCTGTTCTTCAGAAATAACCAGCACTAAATCTGTTCACTGAATTTCAGCGTGGCAAGACCTGTTTGGTATTCAAATCCTGAACATTTACATTGATTTAGGTAGAATAGTGGTTAGTCCATGATAATTACTTGTACTCTAAAAACAAGCAGAGTAGTGTAAAAATTCCAGTAAATTATTTGCTAACGCTACAAAAAACATTAATGAACTCACCTGTCATCTCTCGATTAGCCCCGACTCCTAGCGGCTATCTTCATCTTGGCAATGCTTTTAATTTTTTGCTGACATGTTTGCTTGTAGATTTTATGGATGGGCATCTTCATCTACGAATAGATGACCTCGACGAACCACGAGTAATGCAGTCTTCTGTTGAAGATATTTTTGTGCAGTTGGAATGGCTCGGCATCAAATACGATTCCGGACCTTCCGGACCTGACGAGTTATTCTCAAAATTCTCACAACGATTACGCTTGGAGCTTTACCATGAATCACTTGAACTTCTTCGCAAATCCGGACACCTGTTTGCCTGTGAATGCTCCCGTTCAGAAATCAGACAAATATCTTCAAACGGAAACTATCCGGGAACTTGCCGTAACAAAAAACTCAATTTACTGAAAGGTAATCAGACTTGGCGGATCCTTGTTCCTGTGCAAACTCTTGTCTGTTTAAAAACATTTACAAAAAAAATAGAGAAAATCGACGTTTCCAGGGAAATGGCTGATTTTGTAATAAAACGGAAAGATGGACTTCCAGCTTATCAGCTTGCGTCCATCATGGATGATCTGGAACTTGGAGTGAATCTTGTAGTTAGAGGATATGATTTGAGGTCTTCAACTGGTGCACAACTTTATCTTGCGAAATGCTTAAACGATTCTATCTTTCCTGAAACGCGCTTTGTACACCATGTGTTACAAACAGATGATGCCGGAGACAAACTATCAAAATCAAAAGGAGCTCATTCTATACAAATGTTACGGGAAAAACACCGGAATCCAACTTGGATTTATCAGGAAACCGCAAAGTCGCTAAATCTTCCCTTTGAAGAAATTCAGACACTTGAAGATTTGAAAGAAGTGTTCCGGAGTATTATGATTCTGAAAGACGGGCCGAATTCAATATTGGACCACAAAAATTGAAATCAAACAATAAATTCAATTTCCAATATTTCGACCTCAATTTTCCCTTTGGGTATTGGAATGGTGAGAGTATCACCAACAGACTTTCCGATCAAAGCACGGGCAATAGGTGAGGAAATAGAAATTTTATTTTGTTCAATATCTGATTCGTCATCACCTACCAGCTGAAAGATTTTTTCTTCGTCTGTATCAACGTCCACAAAAGTAACAGTTGCTCCAAACACTATCTTTTCACCAGAAAGTTTTGCAATATCAATCACATTTGCGAGAGCCAGCTTTGCATTCAATTCCTGAATTCTTCCTTCAATAAAGCCCTGTTGTTCTTTGGCAGCATGGTATTCAGCATTTTCCTTTAGATCGCCGTGTTCTCTTGCAGTAGAAATAGCATTCACCACAGCGGGCCGATCTATACTGGTCAATTCTTTGAGTTCGTTTTTTAATTTTTCGTAACCCTGAATGGTCATAGGGTAAGATTCGCTCATTTGAAATATCTTTTTAAGAATTTAAAATTACTGAAAAAATAAGTGACCGGAGTCGATGGGGAATAACAGAAGATATAAGCTAGACTGATGAAAGCAAAAAGGCAAGTTAGGAAATTCAGCGAAAATTAGGCATCACCCAATCGTATTGTTCGCGGAAAACTGAGATCAGTTCACCACGGTCGTCATCCGGCATATTGCGTCGAATCACCCTGGCTAATGCCGTGTTCATTTCCCATAAATTCTGCATTGCATTGTAATGAGAAACCCTTCTATCCCAGCACTTTTTCACCCTCCTGGATTCATAAACTGAATCTGTTGCTGCATAGAAAGCCAGATAAAGTTGATTGTCACTTCGTTCCTCAAAATACAAAGCCAAACCGGTCTTGGCACCCTCGTGCAGGTTAAAGGCCCGTTCAATTGCACGGTCAGCACAAGAAGTAGGAGTAGTATTTTCTTTGGTAAAACCGACCAATTTTGAGCATCCGGAACCAAAAAATATAATTCCAGAGAAAATAACTAACCAAGATGTTTTTTGTGAAATATTGATCATTTTCATCTTTGTACTATGTTGAAAAAAGTGTTGCTCAAAAGGCATACAAATCAGTAATGCTATTACATAAAATTCCTGAGCAAATGAACTACTATTAATCTCGGCAAATTTTCATGAAACTTTATTAAAAATTCAATAAATATTCTTTTCACACGATTGTAATGTTCAATTTTGCCAAATTTTCCACCCCACCTTCCAGTATATCACCACATTCCAGGGGGCCAACTCCGGCGGGTGTGCCGGTAAAAATTAAGTCTTCTGGACACAGTTCAAAAAAACTTGAAAGGCTTGAAATAACTTCTGCAACAGACCAAATCATATCCGAAATATCTCCCTGCTGACGTATCTCTCCGTTTACAGATAGAGTAATTTTACCTCGCTCTATGTGACCAACTTCCTCCACCTTATGCAAATCAGAACAAGGAGCAGATCGGTCAAAACCTTTGGCTGTAGCCCAGGCCTGCCTTTCTTCTTTGCATACTTCTGCAGGTCACGACGTGTCAAATCCAGTCCTACTGAAAAAGCAAAGACATAAACCAGTGCCTCTGATGCTGGAATGTTTGTACCATTTTTCCCAACAGCCACGATCAGTTCTACTTCATGGTGCAAATTAGCAGTTGCCATAGGATACGGCACTTGAGTACCTTCCGGACAAACTGCATCTGCAGGTTTGCTGAAGAAAAAAGGCGCTTCTCGTTCCGGATTTGCTCCCATCTCCCGAACGTGATTCGCATAATTTTGACCCACACAATAAATTCGATGGACCGGAAAACTATCTCCCGTGCCTGTAACATTCACAGTCGGGGCTTCCTGCACCTTGAAAACGGTTCCCATTTCTCACCCTTTAAATTAGTAATAATTATATTTGATTCTCTCTCCCTGTATTTCCGGGAACTGGTTCAATCATTCTGCTTCTGTGATGAATGTTTGTCAATATAGATCGTTGCATTCTTTCCCTTTTCTGCTTATGCTTTACTATTTCAACAGTTGACAATCGCACTTTTTTGAAGGCAAAGAAATTTACTAATTCTCCCTGCTAAGTCTGCTGATTCAAAGGTGCTGAGTCATCCGAAATATAATCTAATAATGAGCGAAAATTCATGCTAAAATATACACACACAATTCAAATTAGCTGGGGACATTGTGATCCCGCAAAAATTGTGTTTTATCCAAATTATTTCATTTGGTTTGATCAGAGTGCCCATCTTTTGTTTGACAAAGCCGGTGCGAATATGGGGGATTTAATGAAACAATATGGCGTTGTCGGCCTACCGATCGTAGATGCTCATGCTGAATTTATTTGTCCTTCTAAATATGGCGATGTGATTGAAGTTACCAGTTGGATCAGTGAGTGGCGGGCAAAAACAATGATTGCATCCCACGAAATTCATAACAACGGACAACTTTGCGTAAAGGGTACAGAAGTAAGGGTGTGGGCCAAACCACATCCTTCAAACCCAAAACGCATACAGGCTCAGGTCATTCCGGATTCCATCAGAGCCTGTTTTGATGTATAAGTCTTGTTTATTTACGGATTTACTGAAATCCTTAAATTTCTGGATTTTGCAGATGGAGCATCTTGAATGCAGAGTAAAAACTCTTGATCAGGCCTGCTTCTCTGCAAGCAATGCATGTACAGCAAAATAAATTCTATGAAATTGAAACAAATTTTTCAAAAGCCCAGTCTCACAAGTTTGGCAAAAACATGTGGTTGAGCATCAAAATTCAATCCGGTCGGATTGAAAAAAATGCTGGCTTCTTTACCTCAAAATAATGACCCTAATGTGCTCGTTGGTTTTGACACCAGTGATGATGCAGGAGTGTATCTTTTGAATGATGAACAGGCTCTTGTTTTCACAGCTGATTTTATCACACCACCGGTTGATGATCCTTATTTATTTGGACAAATTGCCGCAGCCAACTCTCTAAGTGATGTTTATGCTATGGGCGGCAAACCTTTGTCCTGTCTAAATCTTGTAGGCTTTCCTTCCGGAAAACTTGAAGATGAGGTGCTGGAAAGGATTGTTGCAGGTGCTCTGCAAAAAATCACAGAAGCAGGAGCAGTTCTATTAGGAGGACATACCACTGATGACGATGAGCCAAAATTTGGACTGACTGTAACAGGGTTGGTGCATCCTGAAAAAATTTGGAGAAATATCGGTGCTCAGCCTGGAGATCAGTTGATTTTGACGAAGGCAATTGGCAGTGGCGTTTTATTCAATGCTAATCTAAAAAATTTAGTTTCAAAAGAAGCGCTTCAGGATTGTCTGGACTCCTTAATTGAACTAAACAAAGCTGCGGCTGAAGTATTGGCGAACTACGAGATACACGCAGCAACTGATATCACTGGATTCGGTTTTGCTGGTCATTGCATGGAAATGGTGCCCGGTTCTGACTTAACATTGAACATCACACTTGATGATATCCCTATTTTGAGTGAAGCCAGGGAAATGTACGAGCGTGGTGTAAGTACCGGTGTAAATGAAACCAATCGCAGTTTGGTTGAAAAATACTGGAAATTTCCTGAAGGAAGTGCACCGATACTGCAAGAATTAATGCTGGATCCACAAACCAGCGGCGGCCTTTTGGTCGCAGTTCCGGAAGATGAAACTACCCCAATTCTAAAAGACCTGCATAATGTCGGAGTGTTTCCCTCTGCTTGTATCGGTTACGTCAGCAATTTTAGTGAAGCAAAACTCATTTTTACATAACACTTCCGCTGACAGGCTAATAAATTCTCCTTGTATATAGTTTAAGAATAGTGCTTGATAAAATCTTGTTATAGACTTATTATTTAAGATTATATTTTTTTTATTATTTCTATACAAATCCCATAAAAAAACAGATTAGCTAATGAATCCTGCATCTCAAAAAGTTCTTGAAAATACAAGAAACATCGGTATTTCCGCTCATATCGACAGCGGAAAAACAACTCTCACAGAGCGTGTTTTATTCTACGCCGGCAAAATTCACAAAATTGAAGAGGTTCGTGGAGGAGGTGCCGGAGCAACCATGGACTACATGGAACTGGAAAAAGAAAAAGGTATCACGATTACTTCTGCTGCAACAACTGTGGAATGGAATGATACAAAAATTAACATTATTGATACTCCCGGACATGTTGATTTTACAGTTGAAGTTGAGCGATCACTACGTGTTCTTGATGGAGCGATTATGATCCTTTGTGGTGTGGCCGGTATTCAATCTCAGTCGATCACAGTAGATCGTCAGATGAAACGTTATCGGGTTCCGCGACTTGCATTTATTAATAAATTGGATCGAATGGGTGCAAATCCCCATAATGGTATTAAGGGTATTCGAGACATTCTTGATTTGAACGCAGTAGCCATGCAACTGCCAATCGGACTTGAGGAAAATCACAAAGGAGTGGTTGACCTGATCACAATGAAAGCTATTTATTTTGACGGTGAGCATGGTGATGATCTGAGGTTTGAGGAAATTCCGGATGAGATGAAATCAGATGCCGAAAGTTACCGGGCAGAAATGCTGGAAGCCGTTTCCATGTTTGATGATCAAATGATGGAGGATTTACTGGAAGAAAAAGAAATTGCAGAAGAAAGCATCCATGCTGCAGTAAAAAAAGGTGTACAGTCTTTGGAGCTATGCCCGGTTTATATGGGAAGTGCTTTCAAAAATAAAGGTGTTCAATCACTTCTTGATGCTGTGATCAGCTACCTCCCATCGCCACTCGAAGCTGCTTCAACTAAAGCAACTGACATTAAGACACAAGAAGAAGTTCTTTTGAGTTGCGACCCGGATAAACCGACTGTAGCAATGGCTTTTAAGCTAACAGAAGAACAATTTGGACAGTTGACATATACCAGGGTTTACCAGGGCAAACTATCAAAAGGTGACCAGGTTACTAATTCCAGAACCGTCAACAAGATGCGTGTTGGCCGTATGGTAAGAATGCACTCCAATGACCGTGAAAACATTGATGTTGCAGAAGCCGGAGATATAATTGCAATGGTTGGAGTTGATTGTGCTTCTGGAGATACTTTTTGTGGTGAGGGAATCCGTGTTTCCTGTGAATCTATTTTTGTTCCGGATGCCGTTATTTCTCTTGCAGTAAAAGGTAAAGATAATGAACAGCACATGAAATTGAGTAAAGCGCTTGGGCGTTTCATGCGAGAAGATCCTACTTTTCACGTTTCCTCTGATGAAGAATCCGGAGATACGATTATCTCGGGAATGGGTGAACTGCACCTTGATATTTACATTGAAAGAATGCGTCGGGAATTTGAAGTGGATGTTATTGTTGGTGCTCCGCAAGTGAACTATAGAGAAGCAATCACGACAGCAGCGGATTACGATTATTTGCATAAAAAACAAACTGGTGGTTCCGGACAATTTGCAGGAGTCACAGGATCAATTGAACCGTTGCCTTTGGATCATGAAGAAGGTTTTGAATTTGAGAACAAAATTTTTGGTGGTTCAATCCCGTCAGAACACATTGGTGCATGTGAAAAAGGTTTCAAGGATGTGATGGAAAAAGGTCCCCTGGCCGCATTCCCAATGGTTAATATTAAGGTTACACTAAATGAGGGAAGATACCACGATGTTGATTCAAGTGATTTAGCTTACCAATTAGCAGCACGTTACGCCATGCGTCAGGCTGTTGCAAAGGCAAATCCGGTACTGCTGGAACCAGTCATGAAAGTTGAAGTGGAAACTCCAAGTGAGTATCAAGGTTCAGTGATAGGAGACTTGAGTTCCAGGCGAGGTGTGATTTATGGCTCAGATGTAAAAGGTGACGACACCGTGATTAATTCTGGTGTGCCTTTAGCGGAAATGTTTGGTTATGCAACAACTCTTCGCTCCATGTCTGCAGGAAAAGCAAATTACACAATGGAATTTGAGAAGTATGCAGAATGTCCTTCCTTTGTGCAGGAAAAAGTAATCAAGGAGCGGCAGGAAAAACTCAAGGAAAAAGAAGGTTAAGCCTGATAGAATTCTTCAATTTTCTCCACAACCGATTCCTGCATTTGCCGACTTAATCCGGGATAAACAGGCAAAGCAAGTACCTCCTCTGCTGCCGTCTCAGAAACCGGGAAGTCTCCTGCTTTACCGCCTAAATCCAGAAAACATTCTTGCAGGTGAAAAGGAAGTGGGTAATATACCTCTGCTGAAATTTCGTTTTCTGCCAAAAATGATTGCAATTGATCACGCTGTTCAGCTCTGATTACATACTGATTGTAGATGTGAGGATTTTGCAGCCTTTTGGAATGCATGACCTGAGGTATACTTATACTCCCACCTAAACTTGTTTCAGCAAACAACTTGTTGTAGTACTCAGCATTATCCTGACGCTGGTTGTGCCAGTGGTTCAGGTGTGGTAGTTTAACACGTATTACGGTTGCCTGAATGGGGTCAAGGCGAAAGTTTCCTCCAATCACACGATGGTAATATTTTCGCTCGCCTCCATGAACTCGTTTGAGACGTAACTTTTCTGCTAGTTCAGGTTCATTGACTGTGACAATCCCACCATCTCCAACACCACCTAAATTTTTTGAAGGAAAGAAGGAAAAACAGCCAAAATCACCCAAACTGCCTGCAGGCCTCTTTTTCCCATCAATCTCGCACTCTGCACCAATTGCCTGTGCACCATCTTCAATAACAGGAATTTCAAATTCAGCAGCAATATTTAATATTGCTTTCATGTCTGCACATTGGCCGTAGAGATGAACCGGAATAATGGCCTTTACTCGTTTCCGGGTTTCCTTATCCATTTCTGCCAAAGTCATTCTCACACATTCCGGATCAATGTTATATGTTTCCGGATCAATGTCTACAAATACCGGAGTCGCATTCAGACGGGCGACAACGCCTGCAGTAGCAAAGAAAGAAAAATTACTAGTCAACACAAGATCTCCAGGCCCAACATCTAAAACCATCAGTGAAAGCAAAAGGGCATCAGTTCCGGACGAAACTCCTACTGCGTCCGCGGTACCGCAATATTCAGCAATTTCTTTTTCCAAGTTGTCAATTTCAGGTCCCATAATGTAGCGGGTTGAATCAATGACTTGAGTAACAGCTTCAATAATTTCATCACGTAACTCCTCCAAAGGAGGACGCAGATCGAGCAATGGTACTTTCATAATTTTTTGATGGGCTTTTGGCAATTATCGAATTGGATTGAACTGGAAAAAATTTGATTGTAAATTTATCAAAATAAATCTGAAAAATCAAAATCAAACAAGAACCCAAATATCATATAGTGCATGAGTATAGGCTGTTATGGCAAAGCCGCGCATGAAATAAAGGACAGTGAACAATAATCCTGCAACCCAGCGAAACATGAAACTGTACCACTGCCATTGATCAGCCATAGTTCCAATATAGTGACTAATTGAGAAAAGGAATGAGGCAACTAAAACAGAAGCAACGGCTACACCGATCTTGCTTTTCAAGAAAGGTTTCAAGAGTAAAAAAAGCAGGTTGAGCAATAGTACTCGAAAAATGATCTCTTCAAATAAACCTGCTCCCAAGGAAAGTGCAAAGTTCTGAAGCGGACCATTTCCAGGTCCTCCGGAAGACAGCCCACTCACCCGTAAAATTGACTGCAGCAGGCCTCCAAGAAGGAGGCTATAAACAAAAGCCTCTGCGAGCATCAGTGCAAAATAATTAACCTTAAGCCGAACTCCGGTAGAATAAGATTTTGCTAACGGAATCAAAGCGAATAAGATGCCGATCATCACAAAAGTCAGGTGTTGCGCTTGAAGATCGAAGGCCATTAGAAAAGTCCGGATCCACATATCTGCGGCATTCCTGAGACTCCAATAACGGGATTGTGTCAGAATAACCAGTATTTCGTATGCCACCAGTAACGGCAGCGCTGCAACAACAGAATAATAAGCTGAGCGTGAAAAACGCCAATAATTACTCATGGATTCCTGTTCTGGATATCAAGATGTATGTAATTGAAAGCTTTAAGCTGAATATTAATAAACAAGTGTGATATTTAGACTTTTAACGAGTTTATCAATTTTGGACACACTTCAGAAGCGTGTAACTTGGACGGAATCAATAAATTTTAGTTCTTTGAGTTTGTTGGCTAAATTATTAGTCTCTGAACGCTTTATTTTACCAACACGAACTCGATAAAGAGTTTTATTTCCTGCAGTATGTTTAAAAATAAAAGCATCTTTAAAACCGTTTTGCTTAAGTTTTTCAAGCAGATTTTTAGCATTTGCATGCTTTCGTGAAGCAAAAACCTGGATAGTGTAAGTTGCATCTTTCTTTGATTTGACTACAGGAATTTTAACATTATCCGGTTTTTTAGGAACGACAGTTTTGGGAACAGGAACAGATTTTTTAACCACAGTCTTTTGTTCAGAAGCAGGACTATCCGGTGCTTTAACTGTTGGAGTTTCTGTTTTTGGTACTTTCGGTGAGGCTGAATCTGGTGTTTTTGCAGCTTTAGTTAGTTCAGTTGTTTTCTTTTTCAAGTCACGTAACTCTTCCATGTCGAACGAATCTTGGTCTTTTTTTCGCTCACTGAGTCCAAAAAATTTCAGTTCTTCCTCTGACAAAGGCTTATCTGCAGAAATATCTGTGTCTGCAACAGAACCTTCTGGGGGACGCTGCATGCTAATGCCGGTTGTCATTCCTAAATAAAAAGCTGCAACCAGGCTGAAGGCACTCAGAGTCAACAAAAGCACAACAACTGAAAGCGTCAGTTGAATTCGAAAAACTTTTTTCCCTTTTGATTCTGGCATTTCAATTTTGTAACAAGTTTACTTTCATTGAAACAGGACCGTTATTCCACAGACCCTTGATAGAGGTGGTTTCAAGATGTTTTTTCAACATTTTAAGAAAAACCTCCCGTTTTATTTCTCTCGCACCCAAACTCAACAGATGTGGTGTTGTCATTTGACAATCAATCAGTTTAATACCTACTCGTTGAGAAAAATCTGCCAAGGCAACTAAAGCCACTTTGGAGGAATCGTTCATTGTACTGAACATAGATTCACCAAAAAAACATTGTCCCATTGAAATTCCATAAAGACCTCCGACCAATTTCCCATCAAGCCAGCTTTCAACAGAATGTGCAAAACCCTCCTGATGCAACTCAGTATAGGCTTGCTGCATTTCCGGAATTATCCAAGTTCCTTCTCCCTGCTTTGTCCTGACATCAGCACAAGATTTTATTACTTCCTGAAATGCAGTATCGAAACGAATTTCAAACTGTTCCTTGCGCAGGACTTTGCGCAGACTGCGTGAAATTTTTAATTCATCCGGAAATAAAACTAAACGCGGATCAGGACTCCACCACAATATTGGTTGACCTACTTCATACCAAGGGAAAATTCCTCTCCGGTATGCACCAAGCAAACGCTCTTTAGTCAGATCTCCGCCAACAGCTAATAAACCGTCATCTTCCGCCTCTTCTATTGGTGGAAACAGGGGTATTTCAGGAATCAGCTGATAAACCGGCATGGCAACATTATGGAGATCTTTGCTTATTTTCTAGGGCTTCAGTTAAACTAAAATTAAGCACAGGCTTACTCACGGTTACTCACGCGTATCAGTAGAAAAAGGCAATTCTCATGCCATAAAAAGGGGGATTTGAAGGAAATGAATATATATGTCAAAGTTGCGTTATTTGTTTCCATCAACGCTTCACCAAGTTATCTTTCTAAATTCGCAAAATTTTTCCTATTAAATATAGAGGCTTTATCTGCGTCTCTGTTCTTGCTCATTAAGGAGCATTTAAAAATGCATGTAAATTTGCAATCTCCTTATCTAAATGAGGCTGTAAAGGCATTATTTTGGTTGACCTTTTTGGTTTGTAATTTTTTGGATATATTCCGAAATTAATTTTTTTTGAGAGAAGTTCTTTTGAAGACCTGTATATTTGTGGGCCGATACTTCCAGGTTTTTTTGGATTATAATTATGGCAGGAAATGCAGTTGGCATAATAAACGATCTTACCTTTTTCAGGATCACTGCCTAAAGTCAGGGTCTCATTATTTTTCTCAGAAACCACTTCCACATCTGTATCAGTTTTTTTGAAAATGTTTAGGTCACAACTTGTGAGCAATAAAAACAAAATGAGTATAGAACAAAAGCGGGGCATTACTGGAAATGGAATTGAGATTGCCGGTGGAATGAAATCAGTTTACATCTCCCCATATTTAAAAATATGGGGAGATGTAAAGCGGTGGGAGTGGCTTATCTTTAATTATTTCTAACTCCGAACTATTGCGTCCGAAAACAAAGTTAAAGAATAAGCATGATCTAAAGTGCTTAGACCAATAATCCTATAACTCCAAAGAGTACTACTGTCAGGACAAAACCGGAAGTAATTACCCCTTTTACGGAGGCCATTGGTCCGGGTTTGCCGATTACTGCATTAATTTCTAGCACCCCGATAATTATAGCGAGGACCCAAAACAGTCCAGAGAAACTTGTACTCTCTGTCACACCAACGGGGAAATGACTTGCCGCACCCATCATTAAAAGCATCGGAATTGAAAACAATGTATTTGTTCTGGATGCCAATGCTGCTTTTGCCGCACATCCTGCAGCATCAGGCAAAGCTTCTCCGCCTTCTGCTACCTGATTTGTAGAAGCGATTACAACTTGCTGTTTCGGCCAGATGATCAACCACACATTTAAAAACATAAATGTTCCAAGAGCGGAACCGGTAAGAATTACAACGCCCCAGGATGTTGCATAAATTTCCCATCCCTTCATACCTTTGGAAATCAAGATCAGTGCACCTGCAAGGAAAGTGAACATGGCGGACCATCTAAACCACCAAAGGGCGCGTGGGACAAGTTTTTGGACTGCCGCGGTTTTGGCGGACGCATCTGTTTCTTTAAACCATTCACCCTGCACAAAATTAAAATAATACAAGAGCCCAATCCAGGTTATGCCTGCGAGCAGATGTATCCAGCGTAACAATAAATACCAACCATCAACCGAGATGATTTCCATAGTGCCTCCTTATTATTAGATTGAAAATTGCATTATAGATTGTTGCCAAACTAATTTCAAGTAATAATTATCGACTTTGAAAAATAATGAATCGGCAAGAGTTGATTAAAGTATTTCCTTCAGAAAAAACTGCATCTGAGGCTAAGTTTTTTGCAGGCAGTAAAATCTTTTTGAGACAGTCTGAAACACAATCAAAGATATGGTTGGAGCATTGTTGTTTCTTAATGTTGAAAAAGAGATAAGCGGTCTGTTGGAAGATTCAGGGCTTCATCTTGTAGTTGTTTGTAACTAACTCAAGCAGTTCTTCAACTCCTGTCTTGGCACAGTGGTGAAATGAATAATCCAGCACACAGTCTGCCAGCAAACCGTACCTTTCATTGCGGAAAGAAAGCAACTCCCTGTAGCATCTCCCCAAGGCGTTTTGGGGACTTTCTCCTTCACGGGGGAGGTATTCCCCTCCCCAGATGACTGGTTTAGGATCCAAGAGGTATGCCTCAAAAAGCTGCTCATGTTTTTCTTCCGGCAGTTTTAGTTGAACAGTCAAGGTCAAATTACGCAGACGGTTGAGTAATTTTTTTTCCAGATAAATCAGACTTCCGGTTGTGTCAACAACAACTTGCTTATCTTTTTGACTGCTGTTTTCCAACTCATCGCAGATCTGAGAGATAACGGCACCTTCAAGTTCAAGATAAAAAGCTTCTGCCTCCGGATATCCTCCTGAAAATGGCTGCCCCATCCACTTAGCAAGATTTATTGTGGACTTCCCTTTCTCTTCAAATTTCTGTCCAAGACGTTCAGCAATTAGATCGTCACAACTATACATTTGGAATCCCAGGCTTTCCATTCTCTTGGACCAGTGCGATTTTCCTGCGCCGGACATGCCAATTAGAGAGAGTTGAATAGCTTCTGTTTTAAGAAGTGTTGGAGGATCCGATAATTCAGACATGGAACTTAAAACTGTAATTTTTTCGGGAATTTAGCAAAATCAGAATGATTCAGCAGAGTGGGATTTTCAGTAAATTCATGTATTGGTCATCGTTCAAACGAAAAATACCATCAACATTTGAAATACTGACACAGACTTCGTTTGGATCAAGTCCCAGAACAACGTGTTTTTCTTCATCCAGTCGAAGAAAATATAAGATTGTCAGGTTTTCCTGCATTTCTTCGTAGTAGAAACCGACCTTGACGATTCCTTCAGAAATAAGACCTTCTATCAAATCCGGAAGCTCTTCTTCGCGATAACCAGGAACGTTCTCAAAGGCACTTGAGAAAGGGAATGTACTGATTGCATATTCAAGTATTGCAGTCTCCAATTCCTGTTCCACAACAGAAGCATTAATTTTTTCGCAAGCAGTTTCTTCTGCAGTACATGTTTCTTCTCTTATACCTCCAACCTCCATACATCCCTTCACTGAACGACTTTTTAGTTTCTAAACCGAGACCTGCGATTCTTTTATGCTATTCTGTTCTTTCGGCAATTTAAAGTTTTTTCCTTGAAAGCCCAAATTTATTTATTTTAGCCGGCCAAAAAAGCCAATACTCTGCTCCACCAGAAGAAATGTAGATACTGATAGGATAAGCAAAATGACTGCTACTGCAGATGCATAAGAAAAGCGATATCCTGAAATCGCTCCATAAATTTCAAGTGGAAGCGTACGTACGGTTTCATCGGCAATCATCATGGTGGAATTTAGTTCACCCAGAGACAGTGAGAAACTGAAGAAAAAGGCGATCAGAAAAGTTTTGCTCAGCCAGGGCCACAAAATTCTGACACCATATTCAAGAGGTTGCTTGCCCAGCATTTTTGATTCTGTGTGCCACTGCAGCGGAATGCTTTCCAGAGTTGGAAGTACAATTCGTATCCAGTATGGACAGGTCAGCAGGGCGTGCATTGCCATCACCACAAAAATTAACGGGACAGTCCCAGCCAGATGCCCCTGATAAAAATGGAACCATGCCACACCAAAAACGACTGTTGACAGCGCAATCGGGAAGAGAGTCAGCATTTCCCAAAAACGCCTCTTTACACCTTTTCGGTAGGCAATTATACTTACCAACCCAAGACCAGATATGGAGGAAATAAGTGCGCTTCCGAGTCCGATTCGCAAAGAGTTCCAAAGAGATGAAAGAAAATAATTATTTTCTCGCCAGGTAAAAAGCTCGCTGTACCAATACCAGGTGTAAATCCATTCACCATGTTCAAACTTGCGGAATGAATCCATCAGGATGGCAAACAAAGGTCCCAGCGCAAAGATCAATACTAACAAAATCCAGCACAAACCAAACCATGCTTTCATGGATCGGTTCCTCAGTTTTTCCGGAAGCCAGCTCTTGCTTGCAGATTCCTGGTCAACTCTGCGATCCCTGCCTTTGAGCATAATTGCCATGCCGATTAAACTCAATCCTCCCTGTAAAAAAGCTAAACTTGCTGCACCTGAGAAATCAAGTTCAATACGTGCCAGTTGATAAATCAAAACCTCAATTGTCGTGTAACGGATACCACCTCCGAGTACTAGAATAATTGCAAAACTATTCATACAAAGTAAAAAAATAAGCACAAAGGCAGAGCCGATTGAAGGCATCAGCAAGGGTAAAGTAATGCCGAAAAAACGCCGCATATTCCCGACACCAAGTGAACTTGCGGCATGATGGTATTTCAATGATATTCGCTCCCATTGATCTCCAATGATTTTCATAGCCAACGGAAAATTATAAAAAACATGTGCAATCAAAATTCCTGTTAACGAATAGAGAAAATGTACCTGAGGTTCATCCGTTCCGAGTATGGTCATCAGTCCGCGATTGATCCAGCCGTTGTTGCCATAAAACAGCACCATTGCCAAAACCACCAAAATCGAAGGCAGAATGAAGGGCAGGTAAGTCAGCAGACGAAACCAGCGCTTCCCCGGAAAGTTATAGTATGTTAGCAGCCATGCTCCGGGAAGTCCGACAAGAATCGAAAGTAGCGCGCTTAAAAAAGCCTGATAGAGGGAAAAGCCAATGACCCGCAAATTCCATGGATCACTCAAAAACTCCTTAAAAAATTTCCACTGCAAAAAACTTTCTTCCGGATGCAAAGGATTGTTACCGGAAAGAAAGCTCAAAAGGGGCCAATAAAAACCTGCTCCAAGCAAGAGCAGTGCGGATATTTGCAGAAGCCTAAGAGGATGTGGTTTCACGATTGGATATGGGTTACTGCGACATTGTCCGGGACCATTCTTTCAACCATTTTGAGTTTTGCTGGTTGACTCGCGCTGGATTCAATTCCGGAGCTCTTTTTGGTTGCGGTGCAATTCGGAAAGAATCCGGAAGCGGCTGGTGCTGGATCACCGGGAACATCCAGTTTGTCAAAGGGATCGCGTTTTGAAATTTTTCGGAAAGCATGAAATCAATAAACTCACGTGCCCGTTTGATCCGTTTTGTCCCTTTGAGAATTCCCGCAAATTCTATTTGTCGGTAATGTCCATCCTGAAAAACAGCAGCCCTGTAACGTTCAGTTTTTTCATACTCCAAGTGATATGCGGGACTGGTTACGTAGCTCAACACAATCGGTACCTCGCCCTTGGTGAACATACCATAAGCCGCAGACCAGCCATTGGTCACAGAGAGTAAATTTGGCTCTAACTTCTTCCAGTAATCAAGGTAATCTTCTTCACCAAATACTGCTATCGTCCAGTGCAGCATCGACAAGCCCGGAGAAGAAGTTTTCGGATTTTCAATCACAATTTTTCTTCTGTATTTTGGATCAAGTAAATCCTGCAGACTGTTTGGAGGATTTTTTATCTTTTGACTATTGTAAACAAAGGCAATGAAACCATAATCAAACGGGGTCACACGGTGTTTTTTGTCAACACGTAAATCTGCTGGAACTTGCTCCAAAAGTGGCGAACGGTACGGTTCCCACAAATCATAGCTAAATGATTTTTCGAGTTCGCTGTTATTCAAGCCCAGCAGAATATCGGCTTTCGGATTTGCTTTTTCCAAAATCACACGATTGAGCACAGTTCCGGAGTCGCCCGGAGAAACAACTTTTAGTTTGCAGGCACATTGTTTCTCAAAACGTTTAAAAACGACAGGACCCGGTCCCCATTCGCTGTTGAAAGAGTCGTAAGTGTAAATGGTTAATTCCGCTCCCCATGTTGGATTAATGAAAATTCCCACAACAATGAGCAACATGGGTAAAACGGACAATTTTATAGATTTCATAACAATCTCCGGAACAATAATTTTTGAAAAGAAAGGCTCCGGACACTCCGGAAACTCACTTAATAAAATTTTCGCAGGGATGACAAAGAGGGGGTATTGGAAAGACGGTTGCAGAAACCGCCAAACAGAAGTGTCGTTTTCCTGCGCCAGCATGATCTGGATCAGGTTCCAAGGGACTTTCTCAGGTGGTTCCTTTATCGGAAACCGCCACCCCTAACGAAGATAGTTTCAGGCTAAGAAAATTCGTAAAAAATGTCAAGTAAAATTTATCATTTTAGTTGTTTTCAAACTACTGGATATGCTTACTGGGAATGATAGTTTGATGTGAAACTGTCAAAGCTATTTCTGCTTATTTTGAAGTTAAAGAAACCAGAACTGACTAACACAAAAAGAAAGGTACGATCCTTGAAAAGATAGAGGCCAGAGAATCATTGTTCATACACAACACCAAATTCCATTGGAAGGATAAGGCCTTGCGAAATTTAACTATTTTAAAACGTTATTCCATTATTCACGGAGCATTACTTATTTTCGCTCTGGCAACTACAAACCAGGCGTTTTCTGCAGAGAGCGTAAACCGATACCGTTCCCACTACAAGGCAGCTATACTGGCTGATGCCGAATCCGGACGTATTTTACTGCACGACCGGATGCATCAAAAAATTTATCCTGCGTCACTGGTAAAAATGATGGTTGCGCTGATCGCGCTTGAGGAAATTGAATCCGGACGAATCAGTTTACAGGACAAGGTAAAAATTTCTCGCTGGACCAGCAAAATTGGCGGACACCAGGTTTATTTAAAGCAAGGTGAAGTTTTTAAGTTCAGAGAGTTGATGAAAGCCACAGTCATTTCATCGGCAAATGATGCAGCTGTAGCTGTGGCTGAGCATGTTTCCGGGCAAGTAAAGTTTTTTCTCAAAAAAATGAACGAACGTGCCGATGAACTTGGCATGAAGAAAACACGTTTCTATTCAGTACACGGTCTACCACCAGGACGCGGCCAAAAAATTGATGTGAGCAGCGCATATGATTTGTATTTGCTGGCATTGGAACTCTTAAAGCATCCACTGTACCTTAGTTGGTCCTCAATCCGTCTGGATACTTTCAGAAACGGGACGTTCCAATTATTGAATACCAATCATCGGATGATCCGCAATTATCGCGGCATGGATGGAATGAAAACAGGATATCATCGGCGAGCCGGTTTTAATCTGGTTTCCACTGCAAAGCGGAAAGGACAACGCTATATTACAGTAGTTTTAGGAGCAAAAAATTCAAGATTGAGGAGCAAGGCTACCAAAAACCTGCTCGATTATGGTTTCGAAAATTATTTAAAATATGAGTTGAACAAGAAAGGTGATACTGTTCCATTTTCAGTAAGTGTAGAAAATGGAGAAGCGGAAGGTGTTTCTTTACAGACAACTGATGCGGTCACCATTTTACTGAGTCAGGAAGAACACAAACGACTGGAAATCTGGCCTCAGATCCCCCAACAAATCACGGCACCTGTTAAAGTTGAACAGCAACTAGGCAGCCTCGAATATCGGCTGGATGGCAAATTGTTGGGACAAGTTAAACTGCAAACCGAAAATGCTGTTCCAGTTCAGAGTTTCTTATCCGGGCTTACCAGCATGCTCACAAACTTGAGCGACACAAATTGATTTGATCCTGCAGTTTCCGGGCTGTAGTCCCTGCCTGCTGTGCAAAATCCTCTTTTGAGGAAGCATACAGTATGCTGCGAGAGGTACTGATCAAATATGGAATTTTCGAACCATCATCAGCGTAAAAAAGCGTATTTCTTAAATCCCCTCCCTGTGTTCCAATCCCGGGAATTAGGTATGGCATCCGTCCGGAAATCTCTCGTATTGCAGCTATGTTTTCCGGTCGGGTGGCTCCCACAACTAAGCCTGCATTACCGTAAATATTCCATTCCCGTACTTTTTTTGCAACCTTTAAATGTAAATCCGGAAGCTGAAAGTCGTTGGCTCCAGAATTAGATGTTAAGCACAGAACGAAAACACCACGATCCGGATTATCTAAAAACGGTTCCAATGCATCATGTCCCAGATACGGTGTTACTGTTACCGCATCACAACCAAAAGTTTCAAATACTGCCTTTGCGTACATCCGTGAAGAGTGCCCTACATCCCCCCTTTTTGCGTCACCTATAACAGGAATTTCAGGAGGAATTTTCTGAATTAATTCCTGCAATACTTCCATTCCGGAAGGCCCTAAAGCTTCAAAATAGGCAAAATTAGGTTTAAAAACTGCAACATGATCTTTCGTTTCATTTACAATTTGCAACAAAAATTCTAGTAAACCTTCCTGAGAATGAGGCAGATGCTCTGGGATTTTCCCCCAGACTGGATCAAGGCCAACACAAAGATAGGTCTGTCTGGCACTAACTCGTTTTTCCAGTTTTTTAAAAAAAGTCATGATTTAGTAAACAAAAGCATAAATTTCATTAAGATGCTCTAAGTTTGTTTTGGAGACCATAGTACTGACAACAGCAAATTTGAACTACTAAAACAATGACATTTGCTGTGGCTCCTGTTTTTTGGGTTGGCTGTTCCAGTCGACACTTACCGTTTTAATGCCGCTTCGTGAATCATAATGCAGTTTACCGTTTTCAAGGGCATAAAGATGCACATCACGAGTTACTTCGACATCTACTTTACAATACGCAATGATTTTATCCAGTTTGCCCTCTTTGTACCACTTCAGGGCCTGCAGGCCATCTGCAGATTTTCCGGTTCCAAGTGTTGGGCGTGCAATGGATTCAAGTTTGAGACGGTGACCGAGAAGTTTTTTCAATTCAAGCAGCATGTCAAAATTTTTCAGTCCGGCCAACTCTGTGTGAAGACGGGAACGTTCATGGGAGTCTGCATAGCGGACTCCGGCCACTACTCGATAGTCAAAACCAACATGGTTGAATCCTACAATTTGATCTGCACGATAAAAATGATCGACCATTTCCTTAATTTGGTGTTCAATATAGACATGGAATTTTTCATCGAGTGTGTCCCAAATCACACCTATAGACATTCCCATGTCTTCTATGTTACCCCAGCCGCCAACTTCATCGGCAGAATACTTGGTTTCCAAGTCAAAATAAAGGATTCTATTCATAGCTCAAAATCATTAGTTGTTTGTTGAAAATTGGAAAATTACTACACCTTGTTTGAAGTGCCTCCTGATGCAGATATTTCTCTGATTCGTAGAGCATTCCGCAGAAAAGCTAAATCATGTCATCCGGACTTATTTCAGCAAGTGTCCGAAGAAGAACGTAAACGCCAACAAAAGATCTTCGTACGTCTTTCTCAAGCCTATGAAGTTCTTGCAGATCCGGAAAAACGTAATATTCTGGACCGACAACTTGGAAAGTCTGGTGCAAAAGCTTCACAACCACATGACCAGAAAAATAGAACAAGCTCAAGTTCTTCTTCAAGTAGAAGAGGTTACAAACAAAAACCAGAGTTTCGTGGCAATTCTCATGAATCTGCTACTTTGGAACCGGATGACACTTTAGAAGATTTACTACGGGACGCTGGAGAAATGCTGGGACAATTCGGATTAAGTTTTAGGGATCCGCTGGAAATATTTGTGGACTGGGCACGGCAGATTTTTCAGGAAGTGACTGAGTCCTTTGAAGATCACGCAGATTATAGAACAAGTACAGAAAGTTCAAACCATAAAACGCAGACAAAATCGTATACAGATAAAGATCCGTTAGACAACATTGAAGCAGAATTGAAGCGTTTGAAAAAACAACAAGTTAAGGCAACTTCAAAATCTGCATTTTCTGTTCGTTCAAATATTAAAGACACTGATATTGAACAAGAGTTGCGAAGTATCAAAAAAAAATATAAACTTTGAGCAACTACTTTTTTTCTGAAATTTATGGATATTAACAATAAAGCAAAGATTGTCATTCTGATTCCTTGCCTTAATGAAGAAATAACTATTGGCAAAGTGATCCATGATTTTCAGGATGCAATTCCTGAAGCAAAAATCATTGTTTTTGATAACAACAGTACAGACCGCACCGCAGCAATCGCACGAGAGTGTGGAGCAGAAGTGATCCCGGAATCGCGTCCCGGCAAAGGGCATGTGGTTGCAAGTATGTTCCGGAAAGTGGATGCGGATTATTATGTGATAGTTGACGGTGATGACACATATTCTGCAGAGCATGTCCGGAAACTGCTGGAACCGGTGATGAAAGAACAAGCAGATATGGCAGTTGCTGTGCGTTTAGCAGAATACACCGCAACGTCTTTCCGGCCGCTCCATGTTTTTGGCAACAATTTGGTACGCAGACTGGTCAACTGGATTTTTAAAAGCAACCTCTCCGATATTATGTCCGGCTATCGTGCATATAGTCGGGAACTGGTTGAATCCATTCCGATTCTTTCCTCCGGATTTGAAGTGGAAACAGAAATGACAATTCGGATACTGGATTATGGATTCCGGATTAAAGAAGTTCCATTACCATACCGGGAGCGTCCGGAGGGATCTGTTTCAAAATTGCGAACTTTTCATGACGGTTTTAGGGTGCTTGCAGAAATTGCCAGAATTGCGAAAGCTTACAAACCTTTTACTTTTTTTGGGGGTATTGGACTGGCTTTTATATTGGCTGGAGGAATCTCAGGAATCTGGGTTATTCTGGACTATCTGGAAGATGAATATGTAAACAAGGTCCCAACTGCAATTTTGGCAACTGGATTTATGTTGTTAGGGTTTGGCAGTATGGGGATTGGAATTTTGCTGAACACTATAAGTTACCGTTTTCGAGAAAATATGCGTCAGTTGCACAAAATAATTCGCAGCAGGTGAAGTAATAAGTTTTCAGGTTTCAAGTTCAAATATTGTTTTCTATACCCTGTAAACTGAAACGTGTTACCTTGATTTGGCGTAAGTGTTGCTAAAACTTCCAGCGGTAGGCAATTTTTAACGATTCTTTATTCTGGGCAAATAACCAACCTGCAGGAGATTGCGAAAAACCCGTTGGGGAAGCATCATCCTCTGGACGAGGGGCACCGGGATCCCATACACTACGTGTACCTAGCATAATCCCTATCAATGCTCCTACAACAGTACTGGTGCCTATAGTGCGGAATTGCTGACGAGTGTTGGTTTCTTTTCGAATAAACGCGAACCAGGTGCCAATCATCAACCCGGTTCCTGCACCATAACCTAAGTTAGAGGGGACAGCTTTTCCTTCTTGTGATAATAATTCGCGACGGACAATCAGATCGTCTTTCAAAGTTGATTCACTTTCATCAGAAAACGCACCTTCATCAAGATATTGATCAGTTGAATCAAACTGAGAGTCGAAAGGATCTTGAGGGTCTTGTGTCTGCTGGGTTCCAAAATCTTGAAACCCTCCGGAACCAAAATCACCGCTTTGGAAGTCATTGTCGCCGAACTGCCCAAAACCGAATTCATCGCCTCCATCTAACATGAGAGGATCATCGTCAAACTCCTGTGCTGCTAGATCAACTACAGGCGATACTACACAAAAAAGGACTGTTAAAACTAAAACAAACCGTCGAATGGCGGTAAAGAAGAACATGAAAAAGAGACTAATAATTTTGAAAAAGATTAAAATTTGAAATAGACTTAGACTTTTCAGCTAATTTCACAGTAGCCTAAATGCAATTCTCATTCAAACTCAGAAAAACCGTCTTTAACTCTTTTTTTAGTTAGTAGGTTATTATATTCATATTCCTGCATTTGTTGTTAAAAAAACCGACCAAGCACTCGATGGAATGACCTGTAACGGACATTACTCAAAATATAAATCCTGACTGCTTTTCAATAATGAAAAAACTCAGACTCTGGAAAATAAAATGGATTTTACCTTTCTTTTTTCTATTGATGATCACTGCTTCTTTGCAGGCACAGGAAACAGGACCTTTAATGATGAAGCAGGAGTTGGGGTACACCCTTGGCGGAGGTGTCTTCGGAGCAGGTTTAGGTGTTGTTGTCTGGTTCATGGATCCCCTGAATCCAAACGTCACCTTGAAAAGTACGGTTAAAAACGGTTTCATTGCCGGAACAGCATTGGGTGCATTATTTGGATTTTATATGCTGCAGAACGCAATCATAGTACCCTCAGAATCAACCTTGCCGGAAAATTTGGATCAACTCCTGGGAAAAGACGACCTTTTACGGCCGATTCAAAGTTCAATTATTTCTCAAAATGAAATCAAATCTGTTCAAAATTTCAGGCTCCCTATTTTTGGATTCCGATTTTAGGATACTGTAAATATTTATTTTTACCAGGTACATGAGACAAAGGCTGAAAAAAATATTTGTTATAGTTGTTTTACTGGGGTGCATAAATCTTCCTGTGATTTCAGCACAGGAAGAGGTCATTCCACTTGGGGACCCCAAAAAACCGGTAATGTACTCTGTTTTTTGGAACACACTTTGGGGCTCAGCATGGGGAGCCACTATGGGTTTTTCTTATCATTTAGTTTCAGGAATTCAGCTCAGAGAGTCATTGATTACTTCTACAACAATTGGTGGAGTACTTGGCTACGGACTGGGGATATACCTGGTTGTAGGAGGCTTAAGTTTTGACAAATCCTATCTTCTTGAACTACCATCTCCGCAATCTAGTACACAACAACCAAATACAGCTTTCATTGAATCTGAGATGATGCCGCTATATTCGCGTGCAGTAAAACCTGCTCCTTTAAAGTGGGAGGTTCCAATTTTCGCATTCCGTTTCTGAATAATATTTCTTCAACTTATCATGGAATCTCAGGGACTTCAGACCTATTCGTCCTTTCTACATGAAAATCGCAAAGAACTCACGATTCTTCTTTTGTTGGGAGCACTAGCCGGAGCTGCCTATTATTTATTTTCCTTCAGCGAACCACCTGAAAATATTCCTTTTGAAGAAAGAGGTGTGTTGGATCTGGAGCAGATCACAGTAAATGATTACCAATTGGAGCGGAGAAGTTGGAAGCTCAAAGGCAAAAGGGCCGTTATTTTGGAAAAATCCAGTCGTATGCGTATTGAGCAGGTAACGATCTGGGTATTTGTTTCAGACAATTCTTCTGTCAAACCTACACCAAATTTGCCTCTATCAACCAACCTTCCTACTCAGGAGGTTGATCTTTTTATTACTGCAGAGCAGGGCTTGATAGAGTGGGACGATAACAGGGTAACACTTACTGGGAATGTAGTGCTTTTGCGGAATGACGGCTCTGAAGTTCACACAGAAACTGCAATCTATAATGCAAAACAAGAGATTCTTACTATCCCCAAACCGGTGAGGGTATTACGGGAAGGACACACTTTGCATGGAAGCGGACTCATATACAATGTTTCAAAAGGGGAATTAAATCTTAAACAGCCGGTGTTGTTACGGCATGAATGAGAAGTGCAGAGAGATGAATGAGCGGCATCCGTTCATTTATGATGAACTTGTAAAAAGTAAATAAACACTCTCGTATTTTATTCATTTTTGGTGTGCCCTTAAAATGTCAAAATTCAACATTTGTTTTTATAACTCACCAGAAATAATGTAAAGCTAATGTTCCTTCCAGACTTCCAAGCTGTTCTATTTCCATCCGGATATCCCAGTCTTGAGCAATGGTCAGACGTTGATCAAATCGAATGTGGAAATATTCTATTTTTGGACCGTAAATGCTTTTAAACCAACCTCCGTCGAACCTTATTTTCCAAATATCCAATACACTCCACAACATACCAAGATGTGGTGCATAACCCCAAGTTGTTGCCGGCCACGAATGATTTTTTGTTTCTCCAAAGAGATCTAAAAAAAGGTACTCCAAGTCTTTACCACCAATTGAAACTGACCTGCCAAAACCTCCAGCTATGCTAAATTTTCTGCAGGGTAAGCAACCAAGATGTTCACGTTCCCAACCTCCACGCGCACGCCATGACCATTCATAATCTCCGGATATCCCTGTTGGATTGAGGGCAAATTTTTGAATATTAAATAATTGGAATTGTGTTACTTCAAAAGAGTTTTTGCGTAACTGCAGATGCAAATCCAGCGTTACAACTTCTGTATTTTGCGGGTGTCCTGATTCATCTCCAAGTAAATCATGATAATTTGCCCAGGTACCAACTTCCAGTGCAGGTCCCAATAGCGAGTTGGAAACTGCACCAAATCGAAAACGCATAGGTGGTGTACCGTCAGTGGGGGCTTCAGGAATTTCTGCTGAAACGTTGTTTTCCAGAATTGGCAGTTCACTACGGACACGGAGCAGTACAGAACGCTCTTTTTGCTGATTCAGTGTGGGTTTGTCCCTTTTCACATACTGCCTGTAGTCCAGCAAAGTATCAATAATTCTTGCTCGTGACTGTTCCGGAAAGCTGCGAAATTCTTCTGAATCCAAATAATTTTCAGATTCAATCAATTTCGTCAATTGTTTTTGCTCCATTTCACTTAATTGAGCTGTGCGGTTCTGCAATTTTCTTTGTCTTGACGGAATCAGCTTTGGATCCCCTAGTAGAGATTGTTCTCCTGATTCTTTTTTGATATTTTTTAGTTTAAACACTACATCGACCGGAATAGCCCAAATTGCTCCGGAAGTATTGATTCGAGTTGTGTCAGTCCACGCCATTTCCAATAATTCTGCCATTCGATATGCACAATTATCGAGGAAAAAATAATAAGTAAAGTTTACGTTTTGTAGCAATTCCCATGCATGATAGGCCACACGATGCTGCTGTTCAACTGTAAAATATAGTGGGTACTCCCACAAATCACGCAATTCATTTTCTCCATAAACATGATTAAAATTATAAAATCGTTCATCAGTAAATCTTCCGTCGTACCCCCCAAATAGTCCTCGTAAAGCATAGATTAAAGGGTTGTCATCAGGATTAATCATTGCCCCAAAATTCAATGTGGGCCTGAGGAGAGAATGTCCAAAATAACGGTTTTGCGAATTGAATTTGAGGAGTAGATGTCCAAATGTTGAAGCCGGATTTTTTAAATAAGATGAGACAAATACTATGCTGATTCCAGTTGCTTCTTCTAGATTCGACCAACGTTCAAATAGAGGGCAGGACAGTTTTGGTAATTCCGGAAAATCAAGATTACTGCGGAGCCAGTTGTAGCGGGCAATAAACTTACACCGTGCATGTAGATTGGGGTCCCCACTGAGCGGTGAAAGCAATGCTTTTAATGTTGCTTTAAGTTCGGCTGTCGGATCGATTTTTCCTTCTTGTGAAAGAAAAAAGCCGCTACTGACTATATCACTTTTAAAACTCCATTGGCCGACTGATTCACCAAATGAATAAAAGTGTAAAAGTTTCAGCCAATAAGGATGAAGAGTAAGTTGGCGCTCGTCAGCCTGTTTCCAGAGTGACAAAAAAACAGTTTTTTCATCAGCAAGCTCATGTCCTGAACTCTGTGTTATAAGCTGAGCTTGTATGCTGGACGCAGAGAACATTAGCCAAAGTAACAGCCATCGCCTCCAGCGAAATGTATGAGAAATAAACACGCGGATTTTTGATAAAGTGTCATTCTGTGTAGCATTTATTTCTAACATATTTTCTCATTTAATTCTGTATCTTTGTAATTCTACAATTAATTCAAGTGCCTCAGACATTGACATGCTTGCTGTAAAATCGCATAGTAGGAACCAGATAAATGTCATGGTTTTCACAGATGAAGAATAAAATTAATAAATTGAATTTAACAACCAAAATTACTTGTTCAGTTGTATTTGTAAGCTTTCTAATGAATGTATTATTGGGAGGGTGCGGCGGAACAGCAAATGTTGTTGTGAAAAAACCAAAAAACACTTCACTTATAACTCCAAAACTTGTTTCGATAGAACCGAGAGACAATGCAATCACTGTTAAACGAAATGAAAAAATTGTTTTGAAATTTAGTGTTCCAATTGATCCTCTGACGCTTACTGTCAACACTGAAGATACGCAATGTTCCGGTACCATACAAATTAGCTCCTATAATTTCAGAAATTGTGTGCGCATGAATCTACCGGAATTAGAGGACGGTAATAAAAGAATCGTGCTGTCTCCCAAAGGAGTTTATGCTGCACAAGAGTTTCATCAAATACGTTTGAGTACTGAAATAAAAGCTATAAATGGTGCTTCATTGAAAAAAAATCTTACAACTAAACTTGGATTTCGCACGACATGGAGCCAGCAAATTGGGACGCAAGGTGACGATACCGGTTTTGCAATTACTGTTGATAAGGATGGTAATGTCTATCTTGCAGGAAACACCAGTGTAAGTGAAAGTGGAGAAGAATCAGATTTATTTCTGGCAAAATATGCCCCAAGCGGTTTCTTGAATTGGATTCATCAACCTGGTTTTGGACGCTCAGTTAAGGCTGCAGTTTTGCGAATGAAAAAATCAGGTCAACTTAGTTTGAGTGGTCTTTCGCAGGGAAAAAACAATTCTGCTGTTATTAAGTTGACTTATGATGTAAATGGCAAAAAATTATCTTCAAAAGTAATCGGAATTTCTGGAACAGTATCAGGAAATGGAATGGCATTGGATTCGGAAGGACATATTTACGTTTCTGCCGCATCTCCTTTCAATTTAATGAAGATCCGCAAAACCGGCGAAAAAATGTGGGCGACTGAATTAAATCCAGGGATCAGTCTTCAGGCAATTGCCGCTGATTCAGGAACTGGTCTGTATCTTACCGGAAGTATGATGCGGTCTCTTGACGGGAATAAATCAACAGGAGGTATAGATGTTTTTCTGCTGAAAATGTATAAGATGGGGCCTAAACGCTGGAGCAAAACATTTGGAACAAAGCTCGATGACTCGGGGACTTCACTGGCAATTCTATCTGATGAAGCAGTTGCGTTGGTTGGGTACACTACTCAAACTGAAAGTAATGGTACTGATATGCAAGAAAATTATGATGCATTTGTCGCAAAATATAATTCCGAAGGTACAAAATTATGGACATATATTTTCAAAGGCACGAAATCTGAACAATGTACGGTTACTTTGTGGACTCCAGAAGGGAACTTGCTGGTGGGAGGCTATACTGAAAGTAGTATGGAAAAGCAATCTCATTTCGGAAAAGAGGATGCTTTTTTAGCAATGCTGGATTCGGGAGGCGAATTGCTCTGGCTTCGGCAATTTGGTACACCGGAAAACGAACGCCCCTTAGGTTTAGCTATTGGAACGGAAGGACAAATATACGTTACAGGTTTTACAGAAGGTCGAATGGATGGAGCAAAATACAGTGGTGGGAAAGACATCTTTCTTGTCCAGTTTAACAAAAAGGGAGAAAAACAGTGAGTATGAACTCAAGATTGAAGTTGTGTTTTCAGACACTGCTATGTTGTTTGATAGTTAATGAAGGATCCGGATTACATTAGATCGAAAAAAAGAGACAATGCTGAATCATAGAGAATATTTTGGAATATGTTTACTGATATGCTGTGTTGTTTTTGCGACTGCAGTTTGGAGTGAGCAACCGAAAAATACTGTCAAAAACATTAATCCATCTCCGGAAATACTTGGAGTAATGATTCCGGAAATTCAGCAACAATTCATGAATGGTTTAGCAGAATATGCTGCCAAATACCAAGCCTCACCCAATGCTGTTCAAAAATTTTTACTGCGACAAAAACGACAACAATTTTTGGCTGAGCAACTAAAGGACAGGGTCTTAACAAAGTGGATCGGACGTATTCGTACTCTACTTACTACCAGTAATGGTAAAGCTTATTTAGAAATTGAACTCGCAATGGTTCCTCCGGAAAATGCTACTGAAAATAAAATTGCTCCGGAATTCAGGGTTTCAATGGGGACCTGGAACAATGCCTACACAGATTTGGATTACGACACTCTGATCCTTCCCGGAACATCCCTGCACAGCTGGCTGGCTAATTTTAATGAAGGTCAGTGGGTATTTTTTTCCGGTAATAGTTTTGCTGGAGACGAAGATTATCTCAAAGAGGCAAGTCCTACTGAAACTGAAGCCATGCTCTCACCTCAATTTATTCTCAAATTTGAATTGCTGGACAGTGTTGATTTTCCTGAATCAGACCTCCAATTAATAGAGAGTTTGCCAAAACCAGAGACGCCGGTTACAGACACTATTGCCAAATCTCAGGATTTACCAGTTTCAAGATCAAAAATTTCAAAATCAAAAAGTTCCAATTTCTCAAAGACTAAAAAACTCAGCATATTGTTTCGTCCGGAATTGACAATTCGTTTTTATCAGGATTACCGGCTCAGCAATTACGATTGGAATTATAAAAGTTACATTGAACGTTGGAGCCAATTAGTATATTACCATTGGCGCAATCACCCACCGCAAGATTATTTATCAGGTTCCAAAACTGAAGGCGGAGAGGTTTTCGTCCAGGCTACCGTTGAAAAAAGTGGGATTGTGAGCAGTTATCAGGTCAATAGCAGGGGTGAAATTTCAGACATCATGCGTGAAGCAGCAAAAGAAGCAACCATCCTGGTCCCACTGCCTCCTCTTCCAGAGGCGTTTCCTGATGAAGAGTTAAAAGTTGAGTTCCGCTTTGACCACCCTCCAATGCATCATCTGGCTGAATCAAATACAAATCAGGTGAAAGAAGTTTCTCTTCTTCAAGATAACAATTCAGTAGAAGGTAACGATAGTCTTTCAAAAATGGCAAAGAAACTCATAAAAAGACATCGTACCACATCAAAAATGGCAAAGAAACTTATAAAAAAACTTCGTCTCGAATTGAGCAGGTCATCTTTTCACGAAGAATTACGGCAGGAATTTTCCTCACATTTTCGACCGCATCAACGATTTGATCCTAGTTTGGAACTGAAAATAGAGTTAAGTATAGACCGTTTCGGTAAAGTGGTGGAACAAAAACTGACCCAGCCGGGAAAATCAGTAAAATTTCAGCTTGCCGTGCTGAATGGACTGAGTCAAGCACGTTTTGGCGACTTGCCTAAATCCTTACGTTCTGAAGCTCCCTATAGTGTGCGGTTAAGAGTTATACCCTGAAAACATGATTTGAAGCCTCTTTCACAGAAATGGCTCAAATTTATTTGCCAGCAATTCTGGAGTCACTCCCCCAATTTGTTTATAGAAAATCATACCATCCGGATCGATGAAAAAAGATTCCGGCACTCCATAAATTCCATAATCCAAGGCAATATTACCGGCATCATCATCCAAGCCCAGATAATAGCTTTTACCAAAACGGCGTGCAAATGCTTGTGCGTTTTGCAGAGTATCCTGAATGGCAATACCTATTACTCGAATTTGTTCTGTCTCCGAACCATATTTTTTGTGAAATTCTTCCAGAATATGGGCTTCCACCTTACATTCTTGACACCATGAAGCCCAAAAATTCAGTAGCACAGGCGTACCTCTAAGTTCACTTAAATGGATTGTTTCCTCGCCTTTCAAAGCCGTCAACTCAAAATCCGGAGCAGGTCGCCCAACCAGAGGAGAAGGCACATTTTTGGGGTCGGTAGTAAACCCAAAGGCCAACAGAGCAATCAATCCAAATAAAGAAACCCAAACTGTCCAGAATTTCCAAGATGTCCAGAGCTTAGAATTATCTTTGGTTTTTTCCGGGAGTAAAGGAAGTAATACTACAAATAAAGCAAAGGGACCAAATAATAGTCCTGTAAAGAACCAGCCAATAAAGTTTCTATTTTTTTTTGATGCAAGGATACCACTAGAAACAGCAAATAACAGTGACACAAAAACAAGCGTCATAACTATCGAACCTGAGAATTCCATGTAATTTTATTAGGAGTTATTTAAAATGGATAGAGTTACAACACTGGGACGTTTGTTCCTTTAAACAACTTTCCCTTACCTTAGGTCCCTAAACGAAATTAGCAGCCAAAATTCCTAACTGAGATCCTGGAAATGGAATCGTTTCTGTAAGACAGCAACGATTTCATGATGGATAACTTCAATTTTCTGTTCGCCGTCGAGGCAAACATAGCGTTCAGGTTCAGCTGCAGATAAAGCTTTAAATCCTTGTGCAGTACGTTTGAAAAAGTTCAATGATTCCAGGTCAAGTCGATTCTTTTTTGTTTGTTTTTGACGCTGCTCCAAACGTACAGCAACGGTCTCAGGAGAAATATTCAGGAAAATAGTCAAATCCGGAGCATAAGGATTTATGCAATGCTCTACAATAGACTCAATGCTGCTCAAATTCAAACCTCTGCCATAGCCCTGATAGGCTACTGTTGAATCATGAAAGCGGTCACACAGGACAATCTTTCCAGCTTTTTTTGCCGGAATTATTGTTTCTTGAAGGTGCTGGATCCGATCTGACAAATAGAGCAGCAATTCACTTTCAGGCTGTAGTTCTTTATGTTCCGGATTGAGAAGAATACTACGGATTTGCCGGCCAATTTTTGTGCCGCCGGGCTCTCTGGTTTTGAGGACAATATAACCACGATTGGTCAGCCAGTCATGTACTTTTTCTAACTGGGTACTCTTTCCGCAGCCATCAAGTCCCTCAAAAGTGATAAGTTTTCCGGAATTCATGGATTTGGGGTATCAAAATAGAAAGGAAGGGATTTATTTCTTTTTATCGTAAATTGTGTAGACTTTTTCTTTTATTTCAGTATGAGATTTTTGTGCGGCCAGGATCACCTTGTCGCATGCCATCTTGAATTCTTTTATTTCTTCAGCATTACTGTGAGTTTCCTTAAATTTTTTGAAGCTGGCATACAGAATTTTTACGTCTTTTTTGAGATTTTTCTTTACCACAATTGCTTTAGGCAATTGTGTTTTTATATCATCTTTGGTACTGCTGCTGAGAACATCAGCTTCCACTATTTTCAGGGATTCTCCTTTTGATGAGATAGCATGATATTTTTGCTGCGTATCCTTTGGAGCCTTTTCAATAGTCTTTAGTGATACATCCTGTGTTTTGCCGAATTTTACAGCTTTTTCTCCTGTTTCTTTGGTTTCAGCCATGGTTTTCCAAATTGTTATGTAAAAATTACAATGTTCCTCACGATAGCATACATTGTTATGCCTAAGGAATGCTTGAGTTGTTCTTTCAATTACTGTAAATTAACATGCAATTCTATTTTTCTAACTCTACCACCTTGTAAAAAGAGTAACTTAGTTGAAACGTTCTGCTTATTATGCTTAAAATAAAGAAAAAAGCCAAACCGGAAAAAATTCTTTTAGGAGATGAAGTATATATCCTCTGGCAAGACGGTGAAGAAAGCCATATCAGTTTTTTTGATTTGCGGGACGCATGTCCCTGTGCAAGTTGTATTGACGAACTCAGCGGTAAGAAGACTTTGGACGCCGAAAGTATCCCCAAAGATATACACTCCCTGAGAAGTGAGTACGTGGGTAACTATGCTCTTCGTATTTACTGGAGCGATAGTCATGACACAGGTATTTTCCATTTCAAGATGCTCCGTGATTTTGCGAAATCTAGAGATTTTACATAAGACTGATTAAGCTTAAATTATAATTTAAGGAGAAACATGGTTCAAATTGAAGGTGACTTACAGGCCGCTAATCTGAAAATAGCTTTTGTGGTGGCAAGATTTAATGAATTTATTTGTGAACATTTGCTGGAAGGTGCCCTGGACTCTTTTGTGCGTCACGGTGGAAATAAAGATAATGTTACCGTGATACGTGTCCCAGGAGCATTTGAACTTCCGTTAGCAGCAAAAAGAATAGCCATGAATGGAAAAAATGATGCTGTTGTTTGTTTGGGCGCTGTAATTCGTGGTGAAACATCGCATTATGATTACGTTTGTGCAAATGCGTCCAGTGGAATTGCTTCAGCCTCATTGGAAACCGGAGTACCGGTTAGTTTTGGTCTCCTGACGACGGATACCATTGAACAGGCCATAGAGCGTTCCGGTGCTAAAGCTGGTAACCAGGGTCGTGATGCAACGGATTGCGCAATTGAAATGGCACGTCTTTTAAAACAAATATCGGAGGCATAGTAACTGCATCGAATAAGCGGTATACCGGAAGATAGTTGTTTAGGCACGGGTTTTTTTGAAATCTGGCCAATGATTCCGGTTAATTTGAAGCCGTAAGGAGGAAGATGAATTCTTCGCTAAAACATATTGTTTTGCAGTTGGAAGACTTAACTCAGCAGGACATTTCAATTGGTCTGGGATTGGATCTATTGGAGGCATCGGCAAAGACACGCAAGGACGTTATAATGATCAACGTAATGCGTGATTCCTTTACAGAAATGTTAGTTGAGGAGCGCCAGTGCCAATCTTTTTGAAGCCTCTTGGGTGAGATTGTTTATCTCACCCGGAGCTGTCTTCAAAAACAGCTGAAGCTATTTTTTTCCTTCCTGATTTTTACGGTTACTTCTGAATTGGCTTCCTGCCAACTGTTTTTCTCTTCTGCTTTTACCCGCTCTCTGATTACAACAAACTAAACGATGTTTGATGTAATTGCCTTTGATGCCGATGATACCCTCTGGCATAATGAGTCTATCTTTACTATGACTCAGCAAAAGTTTCGTGAAATGCTTTCGTCCCATGGACCTGAAGTAGTAGATCAAACTTTATCTTCAACTCAGTTAAAGAATCTCAAGCACTTCGGTTATGGAATCAAAGGTTTTATTCTTTCTATGATTGAGACATCGATTGAACTGACAGGTGGCAGTGTAAGCGGTAAAGAGATACAGCAGGTTTTGGATTTTGGACGCGAAATGTTAGCTGCCCCCATTGAATTGCTGCCGCATGTTCATGAAGTAGTTGAAGAATTATCCAAAAATTTTCACTTGCTGCTTATCACCAAGGGCGATTTGATTGATCAGGAAATAAAAATTGCACGCTCCGGATTGGCTGACTATTTTGCTGCTGTGGAAATTGTCAGTGATAAAACCGCAGAGACGTATAAAAAAATATTAACTCAACACAAAATTGATGTATCGCGTTTCATGATGATTGGAAATTCAATGCGCTCAGACATTGTACCAATTGTACAAATTGGAGGGCACGCAGTACACATTCCTTACTCTTCTACCTGGGAGCATGAGCAGGATCATCCATCCGTTGATATAAATCACTATTCGGAATTGAAACACATGGGTATGCTTCCAAAACTGATCAAAGAAAAAAAATGACAGTATCGCTACTGGAGGGGCGTAAAGTGGCGCTGGTACACGATTGGCTGAATGGAATGCGTGGCGGTGAAAAATGTTTGGAGGTACTATGTGAACTGTTTCCTGAAGCAGATCTTTTTACTTTAATTCATGATAAGGGCAAGCTTTCACAGACGATTGAGTCCATGCGCATCCGTACATCTTTCATTCAGAATATGCCCTTTGGTTTAAAAAAATACCGACATTATCTTCCTCTTTTCCCACTGGCGATAGAGCAGTTTGATTTCAGCGGATATGATCTTATAATCAGTTCCAGCCATTGTGTTGCAAAAGGAGTGAAACACGATGACTCGGTCTATCATATTTCATACATTTACACTCCAATGCGTTATGTATGGGATCAGTTTGAAACTTATTTTCGTCAGCCTCGAACTTCCTGGCCTGTCAGAATTGGTGCAGAATTAATGCGTCCCTATTTACGACATTGGGATCGAAATTCGTCGAAACGTGTAGATACTTTTCTTTGCATCAGCCACAACATTCGCCGAAAAATTCTTGATTATTACAGCCGTGAGTCACAAGTTATTTACCCACCAGTTGATCTTTCCCGGTTTAGACCAGGAGACACAAAAAAAAGTTACTATCTAATGGTAGGAGCTTTTGCACCAAATAAAAGGGTGGATTTGGCAGTGGAAGCTTTTAACCGACTAAAGTTACCGCTTAAAATAGTGGGTAGCGGTCAAGACGAAGAATATTGTAGGTCAATTGCTGGAGAAAACATTGAATTTCTTGGTGATCTTTCGAGTGAAAAACTGGTAGAATTATACCAGCAGGCGCGTGCCTTCTTGTTTCCGGGCGAAGACGATTTTGGCATTACCCCGCTGGAAGCACAGGCATGCAATACTCCGGTGATTGCTTTTGCTTCCGGAGGTGCTTTGGAAACGGTAACTGAGCAAACAGGATTGTTTTTTAATGATCAAAAAGTTGACTCACTTTGCGAAGCAGTAGTCGAAATGGAACGAATCTGGATGAATTTTACTCCGGAAGCATTTCAGAAGCAAACGGAACGCTTTGGCAGGAAAATTTACAAAAATCAGATGGCTCATGCCATTGAGTACGGATACAAACAATGGAAGGACGGAATTTGAAAAAGTATATAAAATTACTTCTGATAATCCAGATCTACATGATTATGTTATTTTCCGCTGGATTCTTAAGAATACCGCCGGCTCATGCTTTTTTTGAAGAACAGGTTAAGTATGGCTTTGAGCACCGCTGGTTACCGATGTTGGTTGAAACTGCTCCAGAAAAACGATTTCAAGCAATGCAGGCATTTTTAACATATCCGGAATGGGGTCTGCCTGTTCTAAGAAACTCAATTAAGACTCCGGAATCTGATAATCATTCCTGGCAAATTGCGATGTTGATCGGTATGCTTGGTGACGCGTCAGATATACCGCTTTTGTTAACAAGTTGGCGTCAACTGGATAAACATGAACGCTCAGAAGTTTGGCTGGGAGCAATGCAGCGTTTATACTGGAAAAATTATGTGCCTAGCAAGATTATTCCAAAACTAAAAAGTCTTTCAGTAAAATATTCGAAAAATGTAGCTGAAGGAGATAAAGACAGCAATAAGTCAGACTTACTTTATGAGATCGTCAATCCTGCTCCAGTGTCCCGCCTCATTCGAGTGACCTTACAATTTTGGCAAACTCGAATTCAGGAAAAGCTTCCTGCCAAATATTTTTTGATTCCAGCCGGCGGCTTGCTCAAAACAACCATGCCGGTTCGTATTTTGCCGGTTGCACACGCCAAAAGTGTTCGTTTAGATTTCCGCATCTGGGAAGTTGGTGTTTCAGAACCGTTGTTTCATCGGACAGTTTCAATTCCTTCAACAGGTTTTTAACCCATTCAATTATAATAATTTCTTCTTGGCTGAATTTTTATAAGTAAAAAAAATCAATTTTTTTTATTATTTGCTTGATATAGTACTAATTTAGTGCTATTATAAGAAAACTAATAAAAAGGGCGATGCTGAAATTATCAAAAAAGACTGATTACGCAATTATTTTGCTGACTCATTTGGGTGAAGAAGAAGTTCCTGTTAGTGCGCAGGAAGTGGCGACGCATTATAAATTGCCCTATCCTATGGTGGCCAATATACTTAAACAACTAGTGTCTTCAGGATTGATTGAGTCAATTCGTGGAAAACACGGGGGATATGTCCTGGCTAAGCCGGCAGATGAAATCAACTTGGCAGAGATTATCATGGTCACTGATAGTCCCTTCAATTTAGTAGAATGTGTCCATGATGAAGATAATTGCAAAGTACATCAGTTCTGTCCTACACGAGGACCCCTTCTTGCTTTACATCATAAAATTCAACAATTTATCGAGGAAACAACATTATCCGCGATAATCAGAGACGCAAAACCAATTAACTTAACTGTAGAGGAATCTTATTATGAAACTGCCCATTTATCTTGATTATAATGCCACCACTCCGGTTGATCCAAAAGTGGTTGAGACGATGATGCCGTTTTTTACGGAATCATTTGGGAATGCCGCCAGTCGTAATCATTCATTTGGTTGGCAAGTTGAAAAAGTAGTGGAGGACGCCCGAGAATCGATTGGCAACGCCATTGGTGCAGGCGGCAAGGAAATCGTTTTTACCAGCGGAGCCACTGAATCAGACAATCTCGCTATCTTAGGAGTAGCAAACTTTTATCAAAAAAAGGGCAAACATATCATAACAAGTCCGATTGAACATAAGGCTGTTATTGATCCTTGCCATGCATTGGAGCAACAGGGTTACGAAATAACCTTTCTCAATGTGGAAAAAAATGGCTGTATCGATCTAAATCAATTGGCAGATTCTATTCGTGACGATACGATTTTGGTTTCACTAATGGCCGGCAACAATGAAATCGGCACATTGAATCCTCTCAAAGAAATTGGCGAAATCACTCGTGAAAAGGGAGTGCTTTTTCATACAGATGCAACGCAGGGTGTGGGTAAAATACCGATTGATGTAGAGGAGATGAAGATAGACCTTCTTTCAATGTCTGCACATAAGATGTATGGTCCAAAAGGCATGGGCGCATTGTATGTCCGGCGCAAAAAACCACGTGTCCGTTTGTCACCAATCATGTTTGGTGGAGGACATGAACGAGGTATGCGTTCCGGAACTCTGAATGTAACAGGAATTGTAGGATTCGCCAAAGCTCTTGAACTATCAATGGATGAAATGGCTTCAGAAGCAGAACGATTGACAGGATTGCGCCAAAGGCTTTTCGAACGTTTAACCTCTGAATTGGATTATATATTTCTCAATGGTCATCCGACTGAACGTCTGCCGAATAATCTCAACTTGAGTTTCGGTTATGTGGAAGGTGAGAGCCTGATGATGGGCGTGAGTGAACTTGCGGTTTCTTCCGGATCAGCCTGCACTTCAGCAAGTTTGGAACCGTCTTACGTTTTACGGGCATTGGGAGTTGGAGACGATCTGGCGCATTCGTCCATTCGTTTCGGCATGGGACGTTTTACTACTGTTGAAGAGGTTGATTATGCTGCGGAGCAAATGATATCTGCAGTTAAACGCCTCCGTGAAATGTCACCGCTTTATGAAATGGTGCAGGAGGGTGTTGATTTGTCAACTGTTAAATGGTCATCTCATTGAACTTAAACTACATACATATTTGAAAAAAGGAGGAACATGGCTTATAGCGAAAAAGTTATTGATCATTACAAAGAGCCCAGGAACGTCGGGAGTTTGGATAAAAATAATACCAATGTCGGTACGGGATTGGTTGGTGCTCCGGAATGCGGTGATGTAATGAAACTGCAAATTCAAGTGAATCCTGAAACTAATGAAATTGTAGATGCTAAATTCAAGACTTTTGGCTGTGGATCTGCCATTGCTAGTTCCAGTCTGGCAACAGAATGGGTAAAAGGCAAAAGTATTGATCAGGCAATGTCTATTCAGAATACACAAATTGTTGAAGAACTTTCGTTGCCTCCGGTAAAAATTCATTGCTCTGTTTTAGCCGAAGACGCCATTAAAGCCGCAATTTCTGATTATAAAAGTAGAAGAGAAGATTGAGTTATAGCGATTATTTTTTAAAAACGAGCTATGACTTTTGAGCAACCGGCCTGTCAAAAATGCGAATCTCCGCTTATTTCGCGCCTTTTTTGCCTGTCCTGCAACGCCTTCCAAACTGTTCCACCTGAAATTGATTATTTTGAAGTGCTGGGGTTTCCTGTTTGCTTTGAAATTAATTCTGAGGATTTGGAAGAACTCTACAAGCGTTTATCGTTGGTCTTGCATCCAGACTTTTTCGCGGCAGCACCAGAGGAAGAAAAACGTTTGAGCGAAAAGGCTTCAGCAATGCTAAACACAGCCTACAATTCTTTGCGTGAAACAACTTCCCGTGCCGGATATTTATTATCTTTGTTTACCAAAGAAAAAAACCTGAACGAACGTACATTACCAGATGGGTTTTTGCAGGAAATGTTTTTTTTACAGGAATCACTTGATGAACTGCTTGAATCAAGTGATTCGTCTGCCCTTAATAAAATGAACGAAGATTTACGAACTAGGCACAAAGAAATTGAATCTTACTATGCTCCATTGTTTAAAAACTTTAAAGACTTACCGGAGGACTCCGAGATTCTCCAACAATTACAGACCCACTTGAACGCAGAACGCTATTTACGCCGCTTGTTAGACCGTATTCCGGCAACTGATTAGCCGCTAAGTGCACTAAGAATCGCTAAGTTTTGGATTTATATTTTACTGATTAAAATGATTATTTACCCTGCAGATCTGTGTTCAACAGTGTCCTGTGAATCAAGATTATTAGTGTTTCTTAGCGTACTTAGCGGCTAAAAACAAACCACAAATGAACAATAAATGAAGCGCATAATCGGCATTGATTTAGGCACAACAAACAGTTTGTCCGCAACTGTTTTTGATGAAGGACCGGAAGTGATTGGCGAGGGTGAAAACGCTGTTACACCTTCCGTTTTGTCGCGCAGCAATTCCGGATGGTTGGTTGGTCAGGAAGCACAGGAGCGAAGAATAACATATCCTGAAAATACGGTTTATTCAATCAAACGTTTGATGGGACGGAGTTTGGATGAGTTGAGCGAAACGGTTCAAGATCTGCCGTACCAAATTGTTGAAGCCCAAAGGCAGTTGGTCAAAGTCAGGATTGGTGAAAGCAAACCTTACAAAGAATTTACGCCACAGGAATTATCTGCGGAAATTCTGAAAAAAGTAAAACAACGTGCCGAAGAAGCCCTGGGTGAATCTGTTGAAAAAGCTGTAATCACTGTTCCTGCATATTTTGATGATGCACAAAGGCAGGCAACACGTGATGCCGGCAGAATTGCCGGACTGGAAGTCGCACGTATCATCAATGAACCAACGGCCGCGGCAATTGCTTATGGACTTGATGAAAAGCGAGACTTACAAAAAGACGGACATGTTGCCGTTTATGATTTAGGAGGAGGTACTTTTGATATTTCAATTCTCAAGCTCTCTGGAAAGATTTTTAAAGTTGTGGCCACACACGGAAACACCCAACTTGGCGGAGATGATTTTGATCAGGCGGTAGTGGAAACATTGAAAGACCGGATTCATCAGGAACATCCGGAGGCAGAGTTTGATGATCCGGAGTCCAAACAAATATTAAAAAAAACCGCCGAGTTCATCAAAATAAAACTTAGTCTTTCACCTGAAACGGATTACTCACTGGACTTTTCAAAAAAGAGTATGTCATTTTCTGGTGTTTTTAAATTAGAAGAATTTGAGTCTTTGATAGCACCGATGATAGAGCAGACGCTTGAAAGTTGTCGTCATGTTTTGCGTGAAGCAAAACTTTCAGTGAAAAAAATTGACGAGGTCGTACTGGTTGGAGGTTCAACTGTTATACCGGCTGTGCGTAAACAGATTGAATCATTTTTTGGACGCCCACCGCACGTGGCGATTGATCCCTACAAAGTTGTGGCAATCGGTGCTGGAATTCAGGGACATTTACTGGCGGGCGGTCGTCGCGATTTTTTGCTGCTCGATGTCATTCCTCTGGCTTTGGGCATTGAAACTCTGGGTGGAACATTCAGTAAAATCATCACTGGAAACACCACTATTCCGATTGAAGAAAGCGAAACTTTTACTACAAATGTTGATAATCAGACTTCGATCGACGTTAATATATTTCAGGGAGAACGTGAATTAATTAAAGATTGTCGTGCACTAGGTCAGTTTAAATTACGCGGTATTCCACCAATGAAAGCTGGATTACCGCTGGTAGAAGTCATGTTCCGTGTTGATGCAAACGGAATTCTCACAGTTTCTGCGGTCGAAAAAAGAAGCGGCAAAAAAGCTGAAATTGAGGTTATTCCATTTCACGGTTTGACTCAATTTGAAATCGAGCGGATTATGGAGGATTCTTTTGAACACGCGATTGATGATTTCAATGAACGCCAGTTGATTGAGTTTCGTCAAACTGCAGAGCGCGTCTTTCGTGGGATTGAACAAAACTGGAAAGTTGCTGAAAATGCTTTGTCAGAGTCGGACCGTGATGAAATCCTAAAGCAAATGGATGTAGTACGACAAAGCATGAAGGGGCAGGATTCTCAAGCTCTCAAGACGCAACTTGATACCTTGGGAGACTTGACTCGTCCCTTGGCAGACACGGCGATGGGGCGTTCCATCCTCTCAGAATTGCAGGATGATGCAAACCTGAATCAATGAATCACCAAAAAGCTTCCATGTATTTAGAACCCACCGGATCTACAAGTTGTTCATAATAATCAGAACAACCTTGCAAAACGTTCTCTCAGATCGTTTTTTTGTACCTTCCCCATCGTGTTGCGCGGAAGTTCGTCGATAAAAACAATCCGCTTGGGATGCTTGAAACGGGCGATTTGGTCTTTCAGTTTCAACATGATATCTTCTTGAATTAGTTTTGCTCCGGATTGAGGGACAATAACAGCCACTACACCTTCACCAAAATCTGGATGCGGCACACCGATAACCGCCGATTCCAATACTCCGTCCATCCCATCAAGCAAAACCTCGATTTCTTTTGGATATATGTTATAACCTCCTGAAATAATTAAATCTTTTGAGCGTCCAACAATGGAAATATAACCGTCTTCGCTGATTGTACCAAGATCACCGGTGATAAAGAAACCGTTTTCGCGCAACTCTTCGGAGGTTTTTTCCGGCATTTCCCAATAGCCTTTGAACACATTCGGCCCACGAACTTCAAGCACTCCAATTTCTCCGGACGGCAAAATTTGTCCGTTTTCCGGGTTAGTAACAATCACCTCAACTCCGGGAAGCGGAAAACCGACAGTACCGGCCCGCCGTTCACCGTCGTAGGGATTGGAAGTGTTCATGTTGGTTTCGGTCATGCCGTAGCGCTCCAGAATCTCGTGTCCAGTGCGCTCACGCCAGAGCACATGAGTTTGGGGCAGCAGCGGTGCCGAACCGGAAACGAAAAGCCTCATATTTTTTGAGGCTTGTTCCAGTTCCTGATTTTGCAAAAGACGGTGAAAAAAGGTCGGAACACCCATTAAAACACTGGCCTCTGTCATGCGCTGACAAATTCCGTCTGTGTCAAATTTGTGCATAAAAATCATGGAAGAACCGGACAGTAGGGAAACATTGGTGGCAACAAATAAACCGTGAGTGTGAAATATCGGCAGAGCGTGAATCAGCACATCATTCGCGCCGAAACGCCAGGTGTCCACGAGTGCTTCCGCGTTTGAATGGAGGCACCGATGTGTCAGCATCGCTCCCTTGGAGCGGCCAGTAGTTCCGGAGGTGTACAGAATGGCAGCTAAATCATCCGGTCCCCTTTCGATTCCTCTGAATCCGGGAGATTCGGAATTTCGTGCCTCGACCAGAGACCCCGTATTTTCGTCAGTTAGTGTCCAGACTTGCGTAACTCCGCAGGTCTCGGCGACTGTGGTTAGCATCTCTATTTTTGAAGGATCACAAACAAAAAGGGCTGGGTGTGCGTCACGCAGAAAATATTCAATTTCTGCAGGAGTATAAGCTGGATTTAAGGGAAGAAAAATTGATCCGGCCAAAACTGTTCCCATATAAAGTTCGAGTGCGATAACCGATTTTTCGACTTGCACCGCCACCCTGTCTCCGGGTTGAATTCCGGAGTTGATCAGTACAGAGGCGATGCGTTCAGCGTTTTGAAAAAAGTCTTGGAAACTGATCGTGTTGTCTGTTTCATGCAAACGAATGAAGGTAGAATTATCCCTGCCAAGCGAGGCGGCGCGTAGATGTTGTGCGAGAAAATTGGTGTCGTACATAAACGGTTTTTTTATAGATGCGTCCCAAGCGGATCAAGCGGTATAAGCACTCCGCCCAAAGCGGTTCGACTTCTTTAATCTACCTAGATGGGGTGTAAGGTCGATTGTTCATAAGGCTGAAAATGATAAAAAGGATATGGTTAGTTAAAATTCTGTATAAAACGAATATCAAAAACAGATAGAAGATAAATTAGTTTTGTAATAATTACAATGATTATTTTATTGAAGTTGATAAATGATGGAACATCAAGTAGTTTTACTGATCTAAATAGGAAAATTAAACGAGGTTTTTTATGTTATAAGAATGAATTGAAGGAAAGTGGATAGCAGTATTTTATCGGTTGTAGCTTTGAACGGAATTGTAGAAGGGATGCTGGTAGCCATTGTTCCTGAAATACAGTCTCGTTACGGGATAGCGCTGATTACTCAAAGTACTGTTTGATGCATTACGTCCTTCTTCCGGATGAATTGACAATTTACTTTGAAGTGGGTAAAAAATGAAACTTGGAATACTGGATACGGTTCCTCGAAGCTACTGGTCTACGGATCTGGGAATTACGGAATCCGAAAAATTTATAGACTTTCTGACTCCCGTGATGCCAGATGCGACATTGGATCAACTTTTTGTGGCCGAAAATGAATGGCCGGAATCATTATACTCTTATGATGCTTACCTCATTACAGGCAGCCCTTGCAGTGTCAATGAAGGACATTTGTGGATTGAAAAATTACAGCAGTTTGTCAGGGATTGTCTGGTTTCACAAAAAAAATTAGTCGGGATCTGTTTTGGCCATCAATTGATTGCGAGCGCTCTTGGAGGAACGGTTGAACGACGCAGAGACGGTTGGCTTTTAGGAGCGGAATCATTTGATATTGTGGACGTACAATCATGGATGAAGCCCACCCAAATGAAATGTGAAATTTTCCATATCAACCAAGATCATGTTTCCGTTCTTCCGGAAAACGCCCAACTCATCGGGCATTCCGAACTTTGTGAAAATAGTGCTTTTGTGATTGGGGATTCGGTGTTGGCACTGCAAGGTCATCCGGAACAACCTCGCAGAGCAATGGAAAATTTCATCAAAGAACTTTTGCTTCTCGGAGCAAATCCACAAGAAATGGAATACGGACGCTCCCGTCTCCGGGATGAAGTTCCCGATGCAAATTTATGGGCACGCTGGATCTGTGAATTTTTGCAAAATTGATTCAAAAACACAGCAGAATTTTTTAACGAGTAGGATATGCGAAAAAACATTTTATTCATCATGTGTGACCAATTACGGGCGGATTATCTCTCCTGCTATGGACACCCGTTTCTTGAAACACCCAACATCGACCGACTAGCCGAGCGGGGAGTACGTTTTTCGAATGCCTGTTGCCAGGCCCCGCTTTGCGGTCCTTCACGCGCCAGTTTTTATACCGGACGCTACCTTTCCTCTCATGGAGCAATGGCCAATGCAGACCCGCTAAAACTAGGGGAACTTTCTTTGGGCGATTATCTTCAAAAAATCAATTATCGTACTGTTCTGGTTGGAAAGTCTGAAGCTAGAGCAAACCAGGATGCACTGGCACGCTTGCAAATAGACCAACGCTCAAATCTTGGTCAACGGCTGGCGCAAGGAGGATTTGAACATTATGAACATTTTGCTGGAATATATCCGGACGAGATTGTTCCCGATGATTTAGCTTACAATGATTATTTGCGTTCCAACGGATATGACGGTGAAAATCTTTGGGAAAGTTGGGCCAACAGTGCTTATGATGTCAACGGCAAAAAAGTCAGTGGTTGGCAAATGCGAAACGCAAATCTGCCGGCAGCCGTCGCTGAAGAACATTCCGAAACTGCATTTACCACAGACCGCGCTCTGGAATTTTTGTCCGGAGTAGACCCAAATGATCAATGGTGTTTGCATCTTAGTTACATCAAACCGCACTGGCCGTATCTCGTTCCGGCTCCGTACCATTCGCTTTACTGTAAAGATCAGATTTTGCCTGTTGTTCGTAATCCGGACGAACTTCAAGCTCCGCATCCGGTATTTAAAGCATTCCATGAACAAACTTACAGCCAAAATTTTTCACGCGATGAAGTCCGGGAACGTGTGGTTCCGACCTATATGGGCCTGATCAAACAAATTGATGATCATTTGGGCCGTGTTTTTGAAATGCTGAAATCCAAAAAATTAATGGACTCAACTTTGATTGTTTTGACAGCAGATCATGGGGATTATTTGGGTGATCACTGGTTGGGGGAGAAAGACTTGTTTCACGAACCGTCTGTCAGAATTCCGTTAATTGTTTGTGATCCGGAAACTTATGCAGAATCGACAAGGGGGACAGTGAATCACGAATTTGTGGAGGCTGTTGACATTGTGCCGACCATGGTTGAATTTGCCGGTGGCAATATATGCAAACAGCGCATGGAAGGGCAATCACTGCTTCCCCTGACACGCGGAATTTTAGATCCGGATAATAAACGGGAATACACTATCAGCCAAATTGATTACAGCGATCGAGGTCCCCGTGTTTCGTTGAATTTGCATCCTTACGATTGCCGCGCTCACATGATTCGCACCAAGGACTGGAAATACATTTTGCATGAAAAATTTAGTCCGCAACTTTTTGATCTGAAAAATGATCCGGAAGAATTTTATGATTTAGGAGCCGATCCGGAATATCAAGCTGTGGGCAAGGAAATGCACGAACAGCTATTTACCTGGTTCAGGGAGCGCTTGATTCGTACAGAAATGGAACATGATTTTCTGTTTGAAATGGGGGTTGAGAGGGATGAAAAGATGGGAATTTTGATCGGACACTGGTGAGAGGGATGAATAAATATGCTTACTTTACCAACCCAAAGTTATTCGTTCTAAAATGAGATTAAAGGCCAAGTTTCATAAAAATCCAAAAGCATTCAAAGACAATTTTACAACGCAATCCAAAGCATATGCCGCTTATCGTCCTTTGTATCCTGAAACCCTTTTTCGCTACCTGGCTGGTGAATGCCGGGAACACAAACTGGCATGGGACGCTGGGACAGGAAATGGTCAGTCCGCACAAAAACTTGCTTTGTACTTTGATCAGGTTTATGCCACGGATGCAAGCTCCACCCAAATTCTAAATGCTTTTCCTCTGGAAAACATCAGTTATGCTGTTGCCAACGAACAGGCTCCTGCACTCAAGCGACGTAGTGTTAATTTAATTACTGTGGCGCAGGCTCTTCACTGGTTTGATACTGAAGTTTTTTACGCAGAAGCCGAGCGGGTCCTAAAAAGATATGGCGTGCTTGCCTGCTGGTCCTACAAATTATTCAGGATAAATCCGGATGTTGACCGTGAAGTGGATTGTTTGTATAAAGATATTTTAGGCAATTACTGGGATCCGGAACGTCGTTTGGTTGATACCGGCTACCGAACATTGTCTTTTCCATTTCGTGAATTTCGTGCTCCAAAAATTGAATTGATGTCGACATGGGATTTTGAAAATATGCTCGGATTTCTCAGCAGTTGGTCGGCGGTGGCAAATTATATAAAACGCAAGGGAAGTGATCCGATTGCAGTTATATTGGATCGTTTAAAAGCAGTTTGGGGTGAGCCGGCCGAAAAGAAAAATGTAAAGTGGCCGCTTTCAATTCGTGTTGGCCGCATCCGCTGAAAATCATGTTTGTTAATTCTGTGGCAAATAATTGAAAGGATTTGATTGTGAGACCCGCACCAGCTAGACTTTAAACACGATAATGATTTGAAAAAACACAATATCTGAAAGGGAAAATGAGCAAACAAATAAATTGGGGTTATTTCAGGAATGGTTGAACATCCTGTAAGCGAGCGCAAGAGGTTCTTGACGCAAAAAATATTTCAGTAGAAACACGTGTTTTTGCCAACAAAGAAAAGATAAACAGCCAGGAAGCCTGGAAACTGATGGAGTCTGCAAGTCTTATTTTAACCGGTAAAGGTAAAAAAAGGCAGGAGTGGAATCCTGCTTCTGATGACAAAGCAAATATTTTGAAAGATGTAATTGGTCCGAGTGGAAACCTGCGTGCTCCAACCTGGAGAATTGGCAATGAATTTATTGTGGGCTTTAATCCTGAACTTTATGAAGAGGTCTTTGGCTAAATGGTAAGAATTGGAATAATTGGAGCAGCCGGTTTATCCGGACGTGAACTCCTGTATTTGCTGCAAAGTCATGATGAGGCGTCTGTTGAACTACTGACTTCCAGTAAGTATCAAGGGAAGAAAGTCAATGATGTTTTTCCGGAGTTGACCGGTTCCAATCAAGTTTTTCAGCCTAACGATATTGACGTTACGGGATGCGATCTTGTTTTTCTTGCAATCCCCAATCAGGCCAGCTTGGAACGGGTTCCAAACTTATTGGAGCAGGGTGTACGGGTGATTGATCTTTCCGGAGCATTTCGTTTACGGGACAAAGAGGTTTTTTCCAAATTTTATAAGCTATCACATTCTGCCCCGGAGTTGCTGGAAGAAGCCGTATTCGGACTACCGGAATATTTTAAAAGCGAAATTACCACAGCAAGGCTGGTTGCAAATCCAGGATGTTATGCTACAGGTGCCTTGCTGGGGCTTTTGCCGTTGGGAGAGTTACTTGGAAAATTAGATCGGCCGCCGATAATTGATGCAAAATCAGGGGTGAGTGGTGCAGGAGGCAGGGTTGAAGATGACGTGACGAACTTTGTAAGTGTCAATGAAAATTTCAAAGCCTACAAAGTTTTTTCACATCAGCACCAGCCTGAAATTCAGCAGTATTTGCAAGACCTCAGCCCGTATAGCTCGGATGTCACGGGAGAAATTATCCTGACACCGCATTTACTTCCGCTTAGCCGAGGAATTTTATCCACGATTTACCTCCATTTCCGCGAACCTGTTACTTCAAGTGATATTTTGGAACGTTTTACAACATTTGCTGAGAGTCAGGAATTTGTTCACTTTTTGGAGGAAGGAGATTTGCCAGATTTAATGATGACTGTGCATTCTAACCGCTGTATGATTGGAGCAGAGACTGATCAGTCCGGACAGAATTGTGTGATTGTCAGCAGCATCGATAATTTGGTCAAGGGTGCTTCAGGGCAGGCAATTCAAAATATGAATCTGATGTTTGGTTTGGATGAAAAGCAGGGCCTGCTTTGATCATTCTTCGTCGAGTTCATCTTCAGTAATTCGACGATCCTGCCCCATCAAATTTTCGAAATAACACATTTCCTTTAAACGGGAGTAAATGCGCTCACCCACACGTCTGTGAATGGTGTCGGCGATAAATTGTTCTGTTTCAGTTTTATCTCGACTGCGGATTTGTTCTTTGAGTGTGTTTTCTTCGCTTTCAGTAAAATTGGTGGTGACCATTATAATTTGATTGCGGTTGTAGCGCTCAGAAATCAGCATGTCGAGAATGCCTAGTTCCCAGTCACTGTTTCGTCCTTTGCCCATATCGTCGATGATGAGGATATCAGTCTGCAAATGAGGCTCAATAATTTCCATATCTGATTTTCCGTCGGAATAACCCTGTCTTAATTCTGAAAGCAACTCTGCAAAACTTTGAAAAATGCAGGATATACCATGACCAATAGTACATTGATAGACAAAACCTGTCATTAGGTGTGTTTTTCCGGTACCGGGAGGGCCCATAAGAACCATGCCTTTCAGGTCTTCCGTGTCGTTTTGCAAATTATTTTTATTGCTCAATCGCTGCGGCAGAAGCCGGAAAATGCTTTCAAGTAAATCAAATACCATCTCGTTTCCTGAATCTCGATCTTGCGAATTCAGTCGGCTGTTCAGGTAGCGACGGGGGATGCGGGCACTGTTATAGAGCTGAACGCGTTTTTTGATTTGTTCGCAGTCCGGGCATGTTATAGCAACATCACGTTGGAAACTGTCCTGCTCTACGAGGAAACCTGTACCTTTGCAGGTTTTGCAGGGACTTGAAACGCAGTCACAAAGTCTGGCGTGAGCATATCGTTCGCGTGGACGAACGCTGATAAAAATTCTGGTGTCGCTGCAACGCAGGCAGTCAGGAACAGTTTTAGCCATTGAATAATGTCTGAAATGGGTAGTAATAAAATAAAAAGATGTTTCTATGTTGGAGCAAGCTTCTCGAAGTGTCCAGAGAATTTCTGCTTTAAGGTTGCAGATTTCAGCTTTGTTGTACTAAAAATAATATAGCTTTGCAGAGCTAAAAAACGTATTGTATCCACAAAAACATAATTCATAAATCAGGAAACAGAATAATGTCTGTATTCAAAAATGATCGATTAATCCGTGTGCTCAATCACTTACCTGTCGATCGGATACCCGTATGGATGATGCGTCAGGCCGGTCGAACAGATCCTGAATACAATCAACTTAGAAAAAATGACGGTCGTGCACTGGAAGAACTTTTTGCGGATCCTGAAATAGCTATCAAAATTTCATTATTCCCCAAACGTCTTGGAGTGGATGCAATCATCATGTTTCAGGACATTCTCACTCCACTCACCCCAATGGGAGCAGGTTTCCATTTTGATCACGGTCCGGTTTTGGAAAAACCAGTCCGTACTATGGCTCAGGTAAAAGCACTGCGCTTACCTGATCCGGAAACAGAATTGCGAACAGTCGCACAAATCCTGAGCGGATTGAAAACAGAGCTTGCTGGTGAATTGCCAGTTCTTGGTTTTGCAGGCTCGCCGATGTCACTTGCATTTTTTTTGATTGCGGGCAACAGTCCAAATCGGAAAATTAAAGAAGTTTTAGCATTTGTTGAAGAACAACCAAGCTTCATACAAGCTTTGCTGGAACGCTTAACAAAAATAACAGTGGACTATCTCAATTACCAAATTGCTTCCGGAGCAGG
>Ga0208058_1000008_pt1 | contig 72772 bp, 59 predicted proteins | sample DeeseametaMP1092_FD_184196 | JGI IMG/M metagenome (GOLD analysis project Ga0208058, IMG submission 184196) | Marine microbial communities from the Deep Atlantic Ocean - MP1092 (SPAdes) | ecosystem: Environmental > Aquatic > Marine > Oceanic | place: South Indian Ocean | collected 2011-03-02 | reverse complement strand
ATAAAAGAGGGGACCTTAAGAAAATGTTAAAAGCAAGTGTTGCTGCACATGGAAGAGTTCTGGAACTGTGAAAACCCTTCTCATCCATAAACCGATCTCATAGATTCCTGCTTCTGAGGGAATGGATGCGTTTTGTGTAAGTTGGACTAAATTGTTACCAATAATTTATTCTGTATGTATGATCAATAATCATTCATTTAGATATTCATCGTAAGCCAATTTTCTGGATATTGAGCGGAAATTTTCTGCAGCAAGTTTTTTCCAAAGCTGGCCTTCACCATCTTTGTGATCCACCAGTTCTTTGAATATTTTTAATGCCTGCTCATTGTTTTCCTGACGAGCATAAATACTTCCGATTTGATAACGGGCCCAAAACACACGCTCGTTTATTTCCTTGTTTTCGCTATCAGCATAGAGCGAAATTGCCTGTTGATAGCTCAGAAGCGCAATTGTATCGTTTTGAGCTTTGTTGTACATATCTGCCGCCAGAAAATGGCTGTTGATAATATATTCTGGTGTATCCGGATGATCAAGCGGATGATTGTAACTTGAAACCGCTTCTTGAAAAGCCTCACCAGCATCTACAAAATTTCCTGTTTCTTCGTGGAGTTCTCCCAAATCATAGTAGAGTTCCGGAACAATTTCTGCTGAAAGCGGATCCTTGTTTTGATCATATTTCTGCAGAGTTTGATTGTAAACAAGCAGAGCATTTGGATATGATTTTTTCCTGCGGTAAATTTTTGCCAGCAATTGCCGTGCTTCTGCATCATAAGGACTTGCAGGGTATTTTTGTAGAAATCCTGCTGTGATATTACGGGCTTCAGTCAGATCTTCTTTTTCCAGCAGTGTCAGGGCTTTTTCCAACTGTACCAGTTCGCCAATTGTTCCTCCCGAGCGTGTTTCAAGAAAACGCAAAATATCCAGTGTCTCCTCGTAAAAGCCCAGTTTACGGTGAGCTACCGCAGTTTGAAAAAGGGTTGTGTCAAAGCGGAAATTGAATAAATATTTAGCTTTATAATCACTATAAGCGCTTACGAGAGCAAGTGTGTCATCCTGGCGAAAATACTGGTCAATCAATCCTTTTAGATTCTCGTCAATGTTTTCCTGTATTACATTTCTGCGCACATAAACGTTTTGAGGATATTTCTCCATGAAACTTTCCAAAGTTTTAATTGCACGTGCGTAATATCCGTAAAGAGTAAGTGTCAACCCCTTCCGGAGCAGTGCTTCTTTCGCCTGTGGTGTCTCCGGATAGAGTCTGTGTATTTCATCATAAACCGTGATTGCCTCAAGATGTTCATCAGAATAAGGGCGTTTTGCCTGAATGTTGGCAATTCGCAATTTGCCCAGTAGCGCAATCTCTCTGGTGTAACTGCTGATTGCGTTTTTGTAGGCTAGAATGGCATCATTTTCTTTGCCTTCATCCCGCAGAAAATCGCCTAATCGGAGTGCAACCAACTTGGAAAAATCTGCTTTGGGATATTTTTCCAGGAGTAATCTGAAAATTTCACGTGCAGTAACGTAATCGGCATTTTCATAATATGTCTCACCCATATGAAATAAAAGCCTTGGATCGTCTTTGGCATAGTCCTCTTCTGCATTCCGTGCTATATCAAAAAACTGCTTTGCAGTTATGTAACGCTTAAGCTGGTAATAGGCCTGGGCCATTTTATAATGGGTGACAGCAAAAAATTTCGGTTCAGGTGAAGTCCGCAGATACTCTTTAAATTCGTTGATGGCCATTTCCCATTGCCGTTGCTCAATACGGCTCATTCCCTTCCAAAAACTGGCTTCCATTGCCTCAATTGAATTTTGAAAACGCTCCTGCAGAATTTTGTAATAAACTGCTGCCTCATGCTGAAATTTCATTTTTTGATAGGAGCGTCCTATACGGAAATTGGCATGTGGTAAAAGATAAGCTGTTTCAAATTCTTCTCCATTTTCTTTGGCAATTTTTTCCGCATCCTGAGTAATACGGATTGCTGTTTTGTAAGCCTCAATTGCCTGGTGATAATTATCACCAATCCTGCGCTCCAGCATGGTGTAGATTGTGTCTCCAATCCGGAAGAGAGCACGTGCAGACAAAGGGTGAAGCGGATCTTCAAATTCACCTCCTGTGTGTTCCTTCCCGAGAGCATAGGCTTCTTTGTAATGGGACACAGCTTCATCGTACAAATTTTTTCTGAAAGCATTTTCACCGCGCTGAAAAATAGGATTGATTTTAGAAGCCCTGATCCTGCGCTCTTTTTCCTCTTTTTCAAATGCAGCAGCATCTTCCGGACTCAACTTTTTCCCTTCCGTAAGATCTGCTGCAATTTTGCCCTTTAACGGAGTACCGTGAATGTCAAGTATCCACTGGACGGGCCTGGAAACAAAATGCCGTTCCACACTCACGTCTGTTGCATTGAGTTTCAATTCAATAAAGGTTTGGTTTACTTCTGAAGTGAGTGCATGAAGCTCCAAACGGGCATCCTTGTAATCAAGGTTTAACAGCTGTTTTTCCGGTAAAGTGTTAGGCAGGCGAATAGTAAGTTGAGTTTGAAGGCTGTTTTCAAGTAAAAAAATCCGGGGCGGCTGCCTGTCTTCCGGAACAGAACCAGTTGCAGAAAATTTTGCAGGTTTTGTAAAACCGAAAGTCAAACGTGTAAAATCAGTATTGCCGGCATCAAATTTTATAGAAACCAGTTGATACGCAGCATCTTCCGGCGGATCAGGCAGGGGTTCAATTTGGAGTGCGGGACGGAAATCAATTTGGATTCCATTTTGTTCCATGAGGGAACTGACAGAATAACTTAAATCTTTTTTCAGTAATTTAAACTGTGCCCAGCTGTCTCCATCAATTGCTGAAAAACGTATTCCTGCCAGCTGCGGATCATTGAAAAGACGCTCATTCCGGCCGTCTGAAAAACCGATACGGGCATTGTTGAACTTAATCACCAGTGTCCGGGAAGCAAGGTTTTCTGTGATTACGTAAACTGGTGGATTGTCTGTCAGCAGACGCACGCTGATTTGCCTGCCGTGACGCAGTAGCTCTACATTTTGAATTATGACTGGATCGGAAGTCTTGGAAGTTTGCGCCGGAATGCCTGCAGCAGTCGAACAGCTGATGATCAGCAGAATTAGAAAATTCCGGAACAACCTCATACAGGAAAGATCAGTATCAAGTGGTATGGTTCAAGGTTCAAGCAACTAGGATTAGTATTTTCTACACAGTATTGAAGCTTAAACCTGATTATGATGTAATCTTGAAAAGTCTAAATACTCCTGGAACTCATTCCTGAAAAGAAAATCATGGACCTGATTGAGAGCATGAAACAGTCATTTCAGTTGATGAAACTTTCCGCTTTCCAGCATTTTAGAAATGATACCTGAATTCCAAGGGCCCCGTTTATTCATTATTCGTAAAATGATTTGAGTAATTTTGAACGGGTTGGATGACGCAATTTTCGCAGTGCTTTTGCTTCAATCTGACGAATACGTTCCCTGGTTACATCAAAATCCTGACCAACTTCTTCCAGGGTGTGATCTTTGATTGAATCAATGCCAAAACGTAGACGTAACACATTCTCTTCACGCTTAGTGAGAGTTTTTAATGCATCACGTGTTCTTTCACCCATGTTTGAAGAAACAGTAGCTTCACCTGGATCCCTTATGTGTTCATCTGCAATAAAATCTTTGAGTTGCGAATCCTCATCATCACCAATTGGTGTATCAAGTGAGATTGGTTCCTTGGCAATTTTTAGTACTTTACGAACTTTGTACAAAGGCATTCCAAGATCTTCAGATAACTCATCTGCAGTAGGTTCACGTCCAAGTTCCTGTACCTTGGCTCGTGATATCCTCGAAAGTTTATTGATTGTTTCAATCATGTGAACAGGAATCCGGATTGTCCGTGCCTGATCTGCAATGGCACGTGTGATTGATTGACGAATCCACCAGGTTGCATAAGTTGAAAACTTGTATCCTCGACGATACTCAAACTTGTCTACAGCTTTCATTAAACCAATATTGCCCTCCTGAATAAGATCCAAAAATTGCAGTCCGCGGTTTGTGTATTTTTTTGCAATGCTGATCACCAACCGTAAATTTGCCTCCACTAGCTGGCTTTTTGCAGACTTAACCTTTCTCTCTACTTGTTTAAGACTTTTTACTTCAAGGTTAAAATCATCCAAGGAGAGGGTTGTCAGTTCGATCATTGTGCTGATACGCTTCCGGTTCAGTTCTATTTTTTCAAAGTAACGGTTTGCTATACTGAACGGATGTCCTGTTTTAGCAGAAATGTCTTTTGCGGTTTTCTCTTTAGCTTTTTTACTGGTTGCAGAACTCAATTGTTCAAACAATTGATCCATTTTTTCAACGGGCAAGTCTAAACTTTTTATATTGGAGTTCATCTTGCGGAAAGTCAGGTTGATCTTTTCCTTGTGATTTAATATCTCATCGCACATTAATTCAATTTGGCGTGAGTTAAAACTAATGTTACGAATTGCATCTTTGAATAATGATTCGCTTTCTTCCAGACGTTTCTTTTCAGCAGGTTGGAGCTTTCGTTTGGCCTGATGTTTTTGGAATTTATTCACAGAACGATGGTGCTTCCAAAGTACATCGAATTGAGCAATTAGTTTGACGGTAGCCTTGTCTTCGTCTTCAATCACATTGTCATCTTCATCCAATCCTGAAATAACATGCCGTGTCTTTATTTTCTTGTTTTTGAGGTGCTTGGTAAGGTTCTGCAGATAAAGCAAAATCAATTTTGAATCAGAGAATATATCTATTAAGTCTGCGTTTCCTTTTTCTATTCTTTTGGCAACTTCAACTTCTCCGTCACGTGACAACAATTGGATACTTCCCATCTCACGTAAATACATGCGAACAGGATCGTCTGTAGAATTATCTATTCCAGGGTCAAGGTTGAGTTCACCAGTCTCATTATCCAGTTCAGTAGCAGAATCTGTTTGATCACTTACAATATCCATTTTTTTCTCCGAATCAATTACTTCAATGTCCATTTCAGCAAATATATTAAATATTTTTTCCAGTTGTTCTGGAGATGGAGTTTCATCGCCAAGACTTTCATTGATTTCGTCAATTGTGACAAACCCTTTTTCACGTCCATCCGAAACCAGCTCTTTGATAAGTTTTTTCTCTACTGATGAAAATTCGTTATCACTTTTATTTGCTGTGTTCATGTGCTGTATACAGAGATTATTGAGTCAATATATTGTCGATAATTTGCTTTATTTCTTTCAAATTCTTTTCTTCGAGTCTTCTTTTTAGAGCAGCCTGTGCCCGCTCCTCGTTACTTTTACTGTGAAGTAGCCACTCCTGATATTCAATCTCCAAGTTTCGTTCTTTCATGCGCAAGAGTGAAAGCCCAAAGTCGTGACTTGGAATTTCCTCAGAAAGCAGCAACATCAATGATTGAAACAGGTCAGGATCAGATTTCTCCAGAGTAAAAGGATCGAAAGCTTGAAATACCGCATCAGGTAGCTGCAATAATTTTTCGTAAAGCCGGCGTAAATTTGGTGTCTGGAATTCTTCCGGTTTTAGATGCTCCCGGACACGGGGCCATAATTTGCCTTTGCGCAACAATGACTGTAACAGCCACTGTTCATCTTGGGAATCTTTATTATTATCAGATAAACAATTGACTTTATCATTATAGTTATTTTTATGCAAGCTTTTGTTTTCTTTTCTTTTTAACTCTTTCGACAATAATTCCGGAGGAATCTTCATTCTTTCACCAATTGTCATCAGAGTGAGTTGTCGACGTTTAGGATCCTGGATTTCGTACAATGCCGGCAACAGTTCATCCAGACCCTGCATTCTGCCCTGGATACTGTCTGGATATTTTTTTATGGTCTGTTGAACCAGGTAATCCAGAGCCGGAACTTTCTGATTCAGGAATGCATCAAAATTTTCTTTTCCGTTATTCAATAAAAATGTGTCAGGATCTTCTCCTTCAGGAAGAGTAAGGATGTAGGACTCAAGGGCGACAGGAAGCAAAAGATGAGCATGCCTGAGTGCGGCATTATTTCCTGCAGAATCACCGTCAAAAAGCAAAATTACTGTATCTGCGTAGCGCAGGGCTATTTTAAAATGTTCCTGAGTCAGGGCTGTACCACATGGGGCTACTGCTTCAGTAAAACCGTTTTCGTGAAGGCGGATGACATCAAGGTAGCCCTCAACAAAAATCAGTCGACGTTTTTTACGAATGGAGGTAAGTCCTTCATGTAGGCCGTAAAGTACCTGGCTTTTACGGTAGTATGAAGTTTCAGGACTGTTGAGGTATTTAGGCTTATCTTCCGGTTTCATCGCACGTGCCCCAAATCCGATGCAGCGTCCGCGGACATCCTTAACAGGAAACATCAAGCGTCCCCGGAAAGTATCATAGTGTCTTGCTGATTTTTCACTGACCTTGATCAAACCCGTTCTGGACATTTCTGCCAGAGAAATATTTATTTTCTGTAGATAGTTCAAAGTACCCTGCCATTCGTCCGGAGACATGCCGATTTGAAATTGTTTCCACATGCTTTCCGGAACCTGCCGCTGCTGTAGATATTTGACAGCATTTTCTCCTTCCGGGATAGAAAGTTTTTCACTGTAAAAAGCCGCTGCCTCCTTGAGACAATGTAATCCGCGGTCTTCTTCCGGATTGGAACTCCGTGGTCCTCCGGACTGAGTTTCCAGAGGGATACCGGCGCGTTTAGCAAGCTCTTCTACTGCTTCCGAAAAAGAAAGACGATCATATTGCATCAGAAACTTTATACCATCTCCACTGACGCTGCAGCCAAAACAATGAAAAAAACCACGCTCCGGATTTACATTGAATGAGGGCGTTTTTTCTGAATGGAAAGGACAAAGTCCCTTGTAGCTGGAACCTGCTCTTTTAAGAGTGACGCCATGATCAGAAATCAAGTCAACAAGGTCCGTTGCATCTGCAACTTGGCGGATAAAGCTTTTACTAAATTGCATTTCTTAGTATTTCGAGAATTTTTAGCTAAAGAAATTTTATAAATATTCGGACCTTAACCTTGAAGTAGCTAACTGACGCTTACTGCTTTTGAGTTAACAGTCCATCAAAAATGTTTTGCAAGTCCGTCTGCAGAAAAACTGATGTTAGTGCTGAAAAAAGATTTCAATGTGTCCTGTTGTTCTACTTTTCTTGAATTAACTGCCTTGAAATATTCAGGATGTTCTCCGAATATTACTGTAATTCCAGAAAAACTTTCCTGCCATTCCTGAATAAAAGGCAAACTTATTTCGTCCAATTGTAAAAGTAAGCGGTTTATCAGAACTACTTTTGTGTTTGCCGCAACCAGCATCAAAGCCCAAAATCGTGCTGCATACTCAGGCATAAGTTCATTAACGGGGAGATTAATAATTCGTCCGGTCAATCCTAAACGGTCCTTCAAAATATCCATATTTTTTCTTTGTCCTCCAAACCACGGACGAGTCGAAAAAAGTTTAGATTCCATATTTTCCAGTAGTGACGCTTTCTTGTCTGTACCTTCCCATAAGCAGTCGTCAGTGTGAAGGTGAGTATTGGCTGAAATCTGTAAAGAACCAGTTTTGGGCTTGAGCTTTTGCTGAAACATACGCCACAATACTTGTTTCTGCTCCTCATTTTGAAAATGGAAACAAGCTTTCTCTCCAGCATGTAATTCCAAATTCAGCTTCCGTATGTCCCACTTTTCTACAGTAGATATTCCGGTTCCGGAAGGTGCAGCATAGCCTAAATTATGACAACTAATGAGCACTCTTGGATTCATGACAGTTTGATGAGTAAACTAATACTTGAGCTAAATTCACTGGAAATAACTGATGTTGTTGCCAGAAAAACTGCAGCACATTTGTTTCCAGGTGCTGTTCTCTTGTTTTGGGGAAACATGGGTGCCGGAAAAACTACTTTTGCAAAAAGTCTTTGTGCCGGTCTGGGCATCCCTCATGAAACAGTTATTTCTCCAACCTATACTATGGTCAACATTTATTCAGGCAAATGGACAATTCTTCATGTTGACCTCTTCCGCTTGACTGCACCGGAGCAACTCGATGATTTTGATAGAGAAGATCTGTTTGCCGATGATGGAATTACTTTGGTTGAGTGGCCGGAATTTATTACAGATCATTTGACGGATGAACCCGTACTAAACTTGTATTTCAAAACCGTTTCAGAATATCAAAGACAATTAATCATTAAAAGTGAATTTGATGATTTTGACACACTTTTAAAAACTTTGTAACAATCGATTTAATCTTTACAAAAAACAACAGCCCCTTTGAATCAGGATAGTACATGATTAGACTCTCAGTGGATACTTCATTTGAACATTTGGGTTTGTGTTTGACCCGAAATGGAGTGCCTTTGGCAAATTACTATTCTCTGTGTCATCGGAGGAATGCAACAATTATTTTTGAAGTTATTGATGATTTGCTGAAAAGCGCAGAGTTAAGCTTAGCGGAAGTTGATGCCTATGTTGTAAACTGCGGTCCCGGCTCTTACACAGGAGTCAGAATTGGAATGAGCGTGGCCAAAACTTTCGCCCAGGTTCACGATAAACCGGTAATTCCAGTCAATTCACTTGAATTACTTGCAGGACAAATCAGGCACCTGAAAAATGATTTTCCTGTATTGCTTAACTGTACCCGTAGAGAAATCTTTCACTCAGTTTTTCGCATAGTAGATGATCATCCGGTAGCACAGACTGCAATTCAACTCACCAGTCTAGAAAAATTCATTGAAATCTCAGGCGGTGTTCCGGTTGTCCATTATCGCGTCAACCCTGAGCGGCGAAAACATGAGCCACTGTTTGAACAACTGGTTCTGCTGCCCTTGGATTATCCAGTTCCGGATGCTCAGCTTTTAGATCGCCTGGGTGCATATAAATTAGCTTCATCTGCATTTGATCCGGATCTTCCAGTGCAACCGTTATATATAAAACGTGATGTAGAAAAACCTTTATAAATGTTTTGGATCTGAGGATTTGGACTGAGAAAAAATCGCAGAAAGACTGACTTTAAAATGCTATACCACACCTTTTCAACACAAGAAGAAATAGACCAGGAATACAATCCGCGCTTTATTGTAGAGAATACAGATGAGTTGATTCAAAGCTATTTTACCGAAAGCCAAAGAGTCCTCAGAGAATATTCAAACCGTTCCGCAGTGGCTTATGGTCCAACACCGTCGGAAACCCTTGACATTTTTCCTGCTGAAAAACTCTGTAGTCCTATTCACATTTTTTTTCATGGAGGTTACTGGCATTCGTTGACGAGCAGGGATTTTGCGTTTGTGGCAGAAGGGTTGGTACGAAACGGAATTACGGCGGTGCTGGTTAACTATGCTCTTTGTCCTTCAGTTAACATCGATGAGATTGTACGTCAATCGCGTGCCGCGGCAGCCTGGACTTATCGCAATGCAGAGGACTTTGGCGGAAATCCGGAGCGGATCTCGGTTTCCGGACATTCTGCCGGTGGTCATTTGACAGGAATGTTACTGAGCACAGATTGGGAAAAAAACTATGGTTTACCTCCAAATATGATCAAGGGATTTTTGCCTGTCAGCGGACTTTTTGACCTTAAACCATTTCCGTTTTCCTGGCTCCAGCCAAAATTGCTGCTGACTTCAGAACAAGTTCTCCGCAACAGTCCTGTATTCCTTAAACCTGTGTACACTCCACATGTTATGGTCGCAGTGGGCGCAGATGAATCGCATGAATTTCAGCGGCAATCGAAAAATTATACTATTTTTCTGCAAAAACACGGAGTTCCTGCAGAATATCTATCTATGCCCGGAAAAAACCATTTCAATATCATTCATGATTTTCTTGGTGACGGGGGACCGTTGTGTAAAAAAATTATTGAATGGAAATAAAAATTTTCAGAAATTAAAGAAAAGTAAAACAGGAAATGATGAGACATTCAGGATTGACACTTTATGGATCGGAACTGATAATAAAAACGCAAACTTAAACCAAAACAAAAAAACTATGAATCTTGAAAATGCAACCAAAGAAGAACTGCAAACTTTGGAACAAAAACTTGCAGAAAAGTATCAGAAATATAAAGATGCCGCTTTAAATCTGGACCTTACCAGGGGAAAACCAGGAACTGCACAGCTGGAGCTTGCTGATGAAATGGAAGGCTTGCTCAAAGACAAACTGATTTTGGAGGATGGAACTGATCTCAGGAATTATGGGGGACTCGATGGGATTCCTGCAGCACGTAAACTGGGTGGCGAAATGCTTGACCTTCCGGAAACCGAAGTCATTTGTGGGGATCACAGCAGTTTGTCACTGATGTATCTTTACATGCTTCATGCTTTTTATCATGGCTCTCAAGGACCTAATACAGCCTGGGCCAGAGAAGGTGAAGTAAAATATCTGGCAGTTGTTCCAGGATACGATCGTCATTTTTCCATCTGTGAGGAACTGGGACTGCGGATGATTAGTGTAGACATGCTGGATGACGGACCTGATATGGACGCAGTAGAAGATTTGGTGCGCAATGATCACATGATCAAAGGGATGTGGTGCGTTCCTAAATATTCCAATCCCACAGGAAATGTATATTCTGAAGAAGTGGTGGAAAGAATCGCTGCACTTGGTAAAATTTCAGGCTCAAATTTTCGCGTGATGTGGGACAATGCATACGGAGTACATGACCTCTTTGAAAATCCGCAGCAGTTGGCAAATGTGATGGATTTCTGCCGAAAATATGGAACTGTTGACAATTTAATTTTAACTGCATCTACTTCAAAGATAACTTATGCAGGAGGCGGTATTTCATTTTTGGGTGCATCTGAGAAAAACCTGCAACATTTTCGTAAACGCCTTGCCGTCATGAGCATTGGTCCAAACAAACTCAATCAGCAGAGGCAAGTTCTCTTTCTAAAAAATTTAGCAGGTGTACTGGAACATATGAAAAAACATGCTGAAATTCTGCGGCCCAAGTTTGCAATGGTACAAAAACATCTTGAAAGCGAGTTGGCTGGAAAAGGTGTGGGAACCTGGTCTAATCCAAAAGGCGGATATTTTGTCTCGTTTGACGCATTGCCCGGACTGGCGCAGGAAATAATCCGTCTTGCCGGTGAGGCTGGAGTTAAACTGACTCCGGCTGGAGCAACATACCCCTATTCTCATGATCCCAATGATAAAACTATAAGACTGGCCCCCACGTTTCCAAGTGTTGAAGATTTGGATCAGGCAATGCAGATTTTTGTAATCTGTGTCCAGTTGGCTTCCATTCGGCAACGGCTATAAATCTTTGTCCATTTCTATTCTGTAATAAACTTGAAAAACCTGACTGGTTGCATTGTCGTTCAGAAACTATTTAAACTCATCGGTATCGTAAATAAAAACCTGAAACCTGAAACCTCGTATATTGAATAAAGAAGTCAACGACTGGGAATTATTTCAGCGGTTTCTCGTTTACGTGCGTCCGTACTGGAAAAGCGTGGTACTGGGAGTTGCTACAGTTCCGTTCTCAATTGCGGCAACTTTGCTCCTGCCATGGCTATTAATTCAAATTATTGATGAACATGTAATTCCCGGTGATCTGGACGGATTGTTTCGGATAGTGGTTCTCATGGCTGGAGCAGTTGCTGTCGGTTATTTTTCAGATTCAATTTATACATTTTACCTCCAAAAAACCGGCCAGTTAGCTATTAGTGCGATGCGCAGTGATCTCTATGCGCACATCCTTTCTATGCCCCGCTCTTTCTTTGACCAGCGTCCAATTGGTGTGATTTTGACACGTCTCACAAGTGACATGGAAGCACTCAATGATTCTCTAGCCATTGGTGTACTTTCGATTTTTACCGACTTTCTTAAGACAATTGCGTTGCTAATATTGTTGATAATCCTGAGTTGGAAGCTCACGCTGGTAGTGCTGCTGATTTTACCTCCAATATATTTTGTCAGCAATTTTCTGCGGTCGAGATTGCGGCATTATTACAATCTGACTCGGGAGGCGCTTGCGGACGCTACTGGTTACCTGCAGGAATGTTTGAATGGTGTAAAAACAATCCAGTTGTATGCAGCAGAAGCCAAAGTTCGAAAACAATTTGAAGCAAAAACCAGGCATTTTTTTAAGGCACAGACCCACTCAAATTTTTATGATGCAGCTCTTTTTTCTGTGATTGAAGGTATTACCTCAATTGCACTGGCCTTGATGCTTTGGTATGGAGCCCAGCAAATTCTTACAGGACTTGTCTCAATTGGAGTTTTGGTTGGATTCATAAATACGTTGAACCGCATTTTTGTTCCAATTCGAGAATTTACTCAACAAATTTCTATTTTCCAGCGCTCACTTTCTGCACTGGAAAATATTGACAAACTATTTCGTGAAATTCCGGAAGATCAAGATACGGCAGACATGCCTTCCTATGCGACCAATTCCAGAAAATATACTCCAGAAGAAATTATGAAACGTTTTCAGGAATTTAAAGAATTACGTTTTGAAAATGTTCACTTCCGCTACACAGAGGATGGACCATGGGTCCTGCAGGGAGTCTCGTTTATAGTCCGTAAAGGCGATCGCCTGGCTATCGTTGGAGCAACTGGTTCAGGAAAATCTACAATTGTCCGTATTCTTACTAGAACTTATACACGTTATCAGGGTTCTATCAAAATAAATGGTGTGGAGCTTTACGAAATATCACGGGATCATTTGCAGTTGATGATAGCAATGATGCAGCAGGATTCGCATTTGTTTGAGGAAAGTATCGGCTTCAATATTGCTCTGAACCGTCCGGAAGTTTCTCCTGAAAAAGTCAAAGAAGCTGCAAAATATGTCTATGCTCATACATTTATTGAACTCCTGCCTGAGAAATATGATTTCAAAATTCTCGAAGGTGGAAAAAATCTTTCTGAGGGAGAAGGACGCTTGATCGTTTTTGCCCGTGCATTGGCAGGTGAAAGCGATTTAATAGTATTGGACGAGGCCACCAGTTCCGTTGATTCTGTTACAGAAAATCTTATTCAGAAAGCTATTGAACGCATTTTTCATGATAAAACGGTGATTGCCATTGCACATAGACTGAGTACAATTCGAAATTCTGATTTGATACTTGTTATTGATGCCGGTAAAATAGTTGAACGTGGATCACATGCTGAGCTAATGCAACTTAGCGGAGTTTACGCCAGTCTGCTAGAAACACTTGAGAAGGAAACTGAGCTGGTCTCTGTGCCTGCGAAATAAATAATTTTGACAAAGTTGAAAGTGAAATGCATTTTTTTATTGCATTTATTATTTTCCCTGTCATAATAGTGTTTTCTTCTCTTCATTTAGAAGAGTATTTTTAATTAAAATATAAGGTCAAAATGGCAACAGGCAAAGTAAAATGGTTCAACGAACGTAAAGGATACGGGTTCATCGAGCAGGAGTCCGGAAAAGACTTGTTCGTTCATCATTCTGAGGTCCGCGGGGGATATCTCAGAGAAGGAGAAAATGTGGAATTCGAAATTGGAGAAGGGCAAAAAGGCCCTTGTGCGGTTAGTGTTCAAACTGCTTCATAATTCATTTTAGGAAAAAAGCGATTAAGACGGGATGGTTGCACGAGCGGTCATCCCGTTTTTTTTTGTCCTTATTCTGCAAATACAACAAAATTACTTTAAATCAAATGAATTATCTTAAGGAAGATTTTCAAGAATTTACAAATGCATTACGTACTTTGAAGTTTTGGTACATGCTACTAACGCTGACACTTGGTTGCTTTATCTTCAGTTTTGTCGTAAACGGAATTCTTTTGCCTCACAATTTTTTTGCCGGAGGACTGACTGGACTGGCATTATTGTTTTATGATTCTATAAAGGAATATATCTCTTTCAGCTTACTCTATGCTCTTCTCAATATACCAATATTTATAATTGGCTTTCGAGAATTTTCTCTGAAATTCATCATCACTTCACTGATTGGTATGGGGATTTATTCTTTGAGTCTTCAATTAACACATGGAGTTGAAATTTCAATAAATGATCCCATGTTGGCAGCCATTTTTGGAGGAGTGTTGGCTGGTTTTGGTACCGGTTTTTATTTGCGTTTGGGTGGCTCGGTTGGTGGTCTGGATATCGTGGGAACTGTGATAAAAAAACGCTTTGCAATTCCTATTGGTACAGTTTTTAACCTGGTAAACATTGTGGTTATTTTCAGTAACGCATACCTTTATCACTTGGAAACGGCTCTCTTTACTGGAGTCTTCATGTATGTTTTCAGTTGGAGTATGCAAAAAGGGCAGGTTGGGTTGTCTCAGCGAAAATCAATTTTCATCATTTCCTCCAAGCCTGATGAAGTTGCAGAAAAGGTGTTGAAAAAACTGGATCGTGGATTTACTTATTTCCATGCCTCCGGTGGATTTGCAGGTGAAGAAAAGCAGGTGATTTATACAGTAATTAATATGCTGGAACTGGGACGGCTCAAAGAATATTTGTTTGATACTGATCCAGAGGCTTTTATCTCTGTTCAAGACACAGGAGATGTCATTGGCAAACGCTTTTTGACCTGGGAAGATGAGGGATTCAGGAAAAGAAAAAAGGATAACTAAGGTATTAAGCAGTAAATTAGCTCAAGGAAAGATTTAACTTTGCAGACAACTCAGGTCGAATCAGGTTTACCGGCTGCTTTAAGAATTATTTTTCTTGTTTTATCTAACAAAGAAATCGAGCCGAGTTTGTTTAAGTTGAACCACTGTACATCCTGTGCATCATCTCCGGGACTGCATTCTCCTGACAGCCAATGTGTTCGATAATCTGCCACGATGTAATGGTAGAGTATTTTCCCTTCTTCGTCGGGAACTATAATATCTATGACGTCAATTAAAGTTAATTCATTAACTTCAACTCCTGTCTCTTCCATTAATTCTCGGCGAGCTGCTTGAGTTACAGTTTCACCAAGCCGCTGTTTACCTCCGGGGATGCTCCACTGTCCTTTATATGGAGCTTTTTTACGTTTAACCAGTAAGACTTCTTCATTACGGAAAACAACAACTCCCACTCCTGCAATGGGGCGCTCCGGATATTCAATGTTTTTTCTCATTCGTATTTAAGTAACCAGTCTTTCAAAGACTTCCGTGCATCCTGCTCCTCTATTCCCTCAGTTACCAGTACTCCGCTTTCCCTGAGCATTCGTACACCTTCAGCATTAACTTTTGGATGTGGATCTCTGATAGCGATTACAACGTGTGAAATTTGTTTTTCAACAATGGTTTCTGCACAGGATGGAGTTCTGCCGTGGAAAGAACACGGTTCCAAGGTACAGTAAAGCGTTGATCCAGTGAGAGAGTGGCCCTGTTTTTCAGCATTAAGAATTGCATCTGCTTCAGCATGTGCTTCTCCTGGTGGATGTGTATGACCTTCTCCCAGCACTTTCTCACCCCTTACAATCACACATCCAACCCAAGGATTATCTCCAGTTTTATTACGAACCTGTTCACCCAGTTCTAAAGCGCGCTTCATGAATCGCAGTTTAATTTCGGACATGTAAAGTAATAATAAAAGCAGCATAAATTAAACACAGATAATGATACTGTGTCATTAAGCCAGGTTGTTATTCAATAAGTTGAAGAATAAAAATATAGAATTATTTTCAAAAAATAAATCCTATTCCGACACTTACCTGGCTCGAAAGTAATTTTACAGGATCAGCAAGTGTTACTGTTTTTCCTGAAATTTGGCTTTGATAATTCTTATATTCTATATTATTTTGCCGGTAACCCAATAATAACTCTCCCCCAATAAAAGGAATACCTAAATTAAAAAAGACTGCTCCTCCAGTACTGTTTTCAGTCGCATAGCTAACTCCATTCAGACTTAGTTCGCCCCGTCCATTAATTAAACGACCTGCTCCAAAAGTAAAACTGAGCGAGTTCCCAATTGTGTATGATAAATCCAGGCTGTCGTTCCTGAATATGTAGGAAACTCCTTTGAGACTTACGTTTGAACGTAACGTGCTGTAACCGACTCCGATTCCATTTGCAAATACCAAATTTCCACTGTGTCCGGATGTATTGAGTTTTTCAGCAGCCTTGCTTGAGCCAAATGTGATTTCACTTTCTGCAGAAGTTGGCACAAAATAGCGCAGGCGCCAAAGTTCTGCTGCTTCTGCAGAAAATGCTGTCAACATTAAAAACGCAACAAATAAGAAAATTTTTGCTAACTTTGGCACTGTAAATTGTTGTAGGTTGATTTGAGATGTAAAATTGTCCCCTCAATTCATGCAAATTAAGTGCTTTTTACAGTGTTTACTTCAAAATCAAAAACCGCAAAGATCATTCATTATTCATACGCTGGCAGAATTTGCATAAGTCGTTTAAACTGGGAAATAAAATTCTACTCAAATAACAGATGTGAAAGAATAAAAAAATGCAGAAAAAAGTTAAGCTGCAAAAAACAAATGCCATCACAGTATTTGGTGCCGGGCATCAGGCTTTAGCTGAAATTGAAGGCCTGCGAGGCATGGCTGTTCGAGGAATGTTTTTTAATTATCTCATCTTTTTTGCAGTTTCACTGGCGTTGAACGGTTTGTTTTATTTTCAACTTCTCGGTCCGTTTATCAACTGGCTTTTTGGTGGAGACGGGTTTTGGGCTGCTGTCGGTACAATAGTTTTGTGGAGTATTCAACTTACTGTCGCAGCTGTTATTGCCATGGTATCCTTACGATTTTCTGTTGAACTGCTTAGTCTCTGGCACCAAAGTTTAGTACAGCGGATTATAACACATTTCAGACAAATTGAAGAACCTGTGTTTTCTTTTAAAGCTTGGTTAGCTGAAATAAATCATATTTTGAAAGAAGCACTTAAAGCCTGTCTGTTCCCAGTATTGCTAATTTTTGTCGGTTTGATTCCGGTTATAGGTCTCCCAATTGTTTTTATGCTTGAATCTCATCTGATGGGACGGGAAGGTGTCATCGTTTATTTAGATAGTTTGACAAATCAGGAGGAAGCCGTAGAACTCCGGAAGATGTGGCGCTGGATGCCGATTAGAATAGGCTGGCTGCCGGCGTTTCTCGCTTTTATTCCGTTTGTTGGTTGGTTGTTTTTGCCGCTGTCATTGACTTATGAAGTGGTTGGTTTTGCCTATTTAGTCGAAAAATCCCGGAATAATTGATTACCAAAGCCAAGCTGCACCACGAACTCCACTTGAATCTCCATGTTTTGCAGGAAGGATCGGTGTGGAAAATTCTCCTCCAAAAGTCCATTGTTGTACTAATTGCGGAACGGTTTTATATATCCGTGAAATATTTGAAATTCCTCCGCCGAGCACTAGAACATCCGGATCTAAACAATTTACTGCTGTTGCAATTGCTCGGGCAAGTCTGTTTTCATAAATCTGCATAACTTTTTCAGCAGCAGCGTCACCATGTTCCAGCATTTCAACGATTTCACGACCATTTTTGTTTATTCCAGTTTGCAGCTCGTATTCATTTTCAAATCCAGTTCCGGAAATAAATGTTTCCAGACACCCCCGCTGACCGCAATAACAGTCAGTGCCAGGATATTCTTCCGGTCTCATCCAGCCCAAAGATATGTGTCCCCACTCACCTGCAATTGCTTGATGTCCGGTATGAACCTCCTGATCAATTGCTATTCCCCCGCCGCAGCCAGTACCAAGTATGATAGCGAAAACGACTTTTGAACCTGCACCTGCACCGTCTACTGCTTCAGAAACAGCGAGACAATTTGCATCATTTGCGAGGCGTACTTCACGCTTAAGTGCGGACTCCAAATCCAGGTCGAAATGCTTTCCGATTAACCAGGTGGAATTTGCGTTTTTAACTAGTCCGGTTTGCGGAGAAATTGCTCCGGGAATACCGACACCAACTGTACCTTTTTGTTTAGTTTCTGATTCCAGGTTAAGGACAATTCCAGCAATAGCGTTAACAGTTTCATCGTAGTCATGTCTTGGGGTGTCAATTCGTTTACGGATCAACTCTTCTCCTGTATCAGCAAGCGCGATACCCTCAATTTTAGTTCCACCCATGTCAATGCCGATTCGCATTTTATTCCTTTTTATTATTTCTAGTATTTGGACTTGAGATAATGAATTTATTCCTGCCTAGTGAATTTTATATAGTTGATGATCAGTTTTCTTATGATTCAGAGTTCAAATGCAATTCCAGATTATTAAGAGATCTGAAAATGCTCCATTTTTTTGACAGGCTAAATTGCCAGTTATTGTTGTCTGTATGAATTAATTCAAAAATATTCTGGAGTTTGGCGTAACTCAATTTCAGTTCTGTTTGAGAATTGATAAAATTATGCATGATTTCCTGCTGAAGTAAATCATTTGCTTTCTCTAAATCAGTTAAAGACAAGACTTCCGGAGCCTCGCTTTTGTTATTTTGGCAGTGAAGTCTCCATTTTTCATACTGTGAATCCAGCCACTCTCGAAGAAGTTGGCTTTGTCCACTCATATCACTAATCCGGGATTGAAGCCCCTGCCGGCTTAATTCCTCCAAAAGCGGGACTAACTCCAGACGTACCCGGTTACGTAAGTATGCATTACTTTGATTGGAAGAATCTTCCATCCAAGTCAGATTATTATTTTTTAAAAATACCTGCAGTTCCAATTTGCTGCAGTTGAGCAGAGGTCGGATGAAAGGAGTATTTTTCCAGCGCATTCCCTGCAAATTGGAAATATGTGATCCCCGGAGCCATTTTAGTAGAAAAGTTTCAGTTTGGTCATCGGCATGATGTCCTGTAGCAATACAGCCACCCCCTAAAGATTCAAGCAAAAGACAGGATTCTTCAATCCTCCAGTTTCTTGCCGACTCCTGTAGCCCAGGCTGTCCATGCTTCAGGTGTTTTGCTGTTTTATAATGAAAGGGTATTTTATGCAGTTTGGCAAGTGACTCGACGAAATCTTGTTCCTGTTGTGCTTCCGGACGCAACTGGTGGTTGAAGTGCAGAACATGTAATTTCAATCGAAGAAGTGTGCTGAGGCGCTGGAGCAAATTGAACAGAGCAACAGAGTCGCTTCCTCCACTAACACAGACGATAACCTCAAGGGGGCCTTTTTGAGAGTTTCTGTTTTTCTGTTTGTTTTCTGGAACTGCCAGTTGGTAAGTTTCCCAGTTTTTTTGAATTTTTTGAAGAAGACTCTCCACATGAAGTTTCAGGTCAAGCTTATTTAAAGCGAACTTTTAAGTGTGTTCACCCTCGACTTTATTCAACTGAGCCAGCAAGCTCTCTAAACGTTTTTGGAGTGGGACAAAACTTTCATCAACAGTCACAGCAGCATCCACGGAATCTTTTCCTAATTTTACCAAATTCATTACACCATCTTCGGTAAAGCGCATTAAATCCCTGTGTATAAAACCATAATGGGTTAAATTCCCAAACTCTGTAAGAACAGGAAGATCTGATTTTTTTGGAGTAGTTTTCGATGTAAGTTTCAGCGCTTTGCGGTAAGCGACAACTGCAAGATTGTATACCGGAGCCATGTTTTCTCGGGCTCTTCGGTCACCGCATTCAATCCTCAACAATTGATATTTTAGAGCTTGCATTTGAATTCGGCCCTCCATCACCAGAGGATATGTCAACTTGTTGTCAATTCGGCCCAGTAGTTGTGCCAAGTCAAGTCCTGCTCCATGCAGTAGAGGGACCTGCTTTAGCATTTCAATTGCCTGTACTGCTTTGCTGATGATCATATTCTGCTTATTTGGATTTTCTTTTTCTGATTCGCCACTAAAAAATGAAGAGGACGCTTTTTCTTTTGATGTCAGCTCTTCAATTTCTTCGTGTGAAAGCGTTGAAGTCATCTTGGTTTTTACTCTTTGAATTATCGTTTCACAATTATCTATCAAGGCCTCTGCAATTTGGATTTCGGTTTTCATAGATTCAGTATCTTTCACATGGGAATCTTCCGTATCTTCGTCATCTACATCTATACCACTCATATTCACATTTTTCAGAACTTCTGACCTGATGGCCATCATGTTGTGTTTGTGAAGATTTGCCAGACGCTCCAGATAAGCACGATAAGTATGCATAACCAACTGCAGAAAGGTTGTAGTTATATCACTAAGATATATTGGTATTGAAGCCTGAAGCATCATGTTCAAATGAGTTTGAAGGTGATGAACTTTTCTGTCTGCCATCATAGCATTGACCAGGCGCAAACGAACCAGAGGGTCGGTAGGGTCACTATCTAATTGTTTGATTAGCTTTGAGACCTCTTTGTTATTTGGCGCATCATTCCCCAGAATCCTTCCATCAACATGCGGGTTTACCTGTTTTTTGCCACCGAATATTTTATTTAGCCCAGTTTTTTTATTAGATTGTTTAATATCTTTGATAATTTCACGAAGTTGTTTTTGAAAGCCGATGAAATTAACATTTGGTGTATTTGGATTTTCTATTGGTTCTTTTGAGGCCATGATTTAGCTAAGGAACTTGGTTATAAAGATATCAAACCATCTGACAATGTCATTATACGAATACAGGTTAAATAAGGGAACTTATTTCTCTGTTCTTTTTCTTGCCACCCGCATCAGGTAAAATGAAATTAGCCGTGGAGCGATGCTCTGCCGATCTGATCAAATGTTCTTGTCAGTGGAGGTGGCAGCAGATGTTCTCTTGTACCAATTGAATCATTAGGCCAGAGTGTGTTGGCAATCCCGTTGAGATAGTTCTGTTGAAATTTTGGAGTAATAGGAAGTTTATAATTTGCTCCATTGACCCAAATCCGCAAACGAGGCAGGTGTGATGCTCGTATTGGAATTTTTAGAGCAGATAAATGGCGCATGAATAAAATCCGGCACTCCCGACTATTGAGACGCATAAAAAATTCAGCCAAGGCAGAATCTCCACCAATTCTTAACTTAGGTGGAACCTTTTTGATTACAATTTGTCTAATATCAAAAGCGATAACAAATTGCTCTCCAAGATTGTCTCGTACGATTAGTGAAATAATATTGAGCTTGTTGACATTACACACCATCAAAACATCTCGTATGTAATGAATGTTTTCCATCAGTTCCCGTGATGAAACAGAAAAATGCGAGAAAAATGATATTATTTCAGTAGCCAATGTGAACAATGCACCACCCGAAACTGGATTCATTGCAACATCACTATGAACCTGTGCGGCAGGTTTTTCAAAAGTAGAAAGATATTTGCCTCCAAAGCCAACGTAACCGCTAAAAGTACAACGTGCAATACCTTCCACCAGATTTTCTTCAAACATCGGAATAACTGTTTCTGCACCACTTTTTCCTCCACCTGCTTCTTTACGACTCAACATGGAACTGAATTGCCATTTTCCACTTTTTCGTACAAACTCAACCTTTATTCTTGATCGAGGAATACTCAAACTTTTTGAAATAGGTAACAGTACCTGAAATGGTTTTCTTTCAAAGTTTCTTTCAAAATGGAATTTAAAAATCACATTTTCCAGTGGGTCGCCTGCAACACTTACCTTAGCATTTGTGATGGTTTTTCTGACCCAGCTTTCCTTCATTATTAAGTCATACTGTTTAAAATAATCAACAATGTTGCCTTGTACGCTTTTTAGTTTTTGTAATTCCTCATAAACAATCTTAGCCTGCATTTGTTCAAGTTTGTTGAGTGGGATTTTCTTTTTAAGTTTTACCAGTACCTTCCTGTCCTCAATTGAAACACGTTGATTTACAACATCGAGCAAAGGGCTGAGAATGTTGGCTGCTTTTTCTTTCTCAAATCCTTTCTCACTCAGACGTGCCAGTTGATTGGATATTTGAGTCAGAGCGCGTGTATGTCCAATTTTACAAAGTTTATTCTCAACTCGAGTCATTGACTCAAGAAAAAGCTTCTTCAGTATTTTTTCCATTTTGTTTCCTGCGTCATCCCGCCCTTCTGAAAATCGAATTAATTCACGACGGTCTTCGGGAATGGAGAAGAAAATTTTATAAAAATCAACTAATGCTCTGCTGCGCCAGGTTGAATTTTCGTCTAACCATACAGGGTTTCCGTCATCTCCAAAATTAATAACATCAGAAATTCGCATGTGCTGTGCAAAGCAAAAAACAATATTTTTTTGAGTTTCAGACAGCGTGTTGAGTTCAAAATCCGGTTCTTCTTCCTCCTCTTGTTCATAGCTTTCAAAACGTACCAGCATTTCAGTAAATTTAAGCCACCACGGGTCAAGCTGTAAAGCAGGGTAGTCGTCTTCCATCCTAACAATTGCATCAATCAGAGGCCCTTTTCGATTTTCTCGAATAAAGTAACGTCCCTCCGGATTCCATAACAATCTGGTCAAACTTGTAGGCAGTTCATCTTCTTCATCAATACAGACAATCATTTCCAGCCACCAGCAATTGAGAAGAGCTTTGGGAAGGTTACGGTGACTTATTTTCTCACTTTCCCTCAAAAATATGGGAATTGCGTGCCCCAAAAACATTTCTCGCGGAATGATTATTTCACCCCAGTTTGGTAGCTTTCCCAAGATGAATGATTCTGTCTCTTCCTCCAATATTTGGTTCTTTTCAGTAACATTCTTATTAATCTGTACTTCACCTGTATCATTTTCAGTAACTTTATTATTTTTTCTATATTCAGCAGCAAGGTTTTGTTTCAGGGTCCATTCTGCTTCAGGAAAAACTCCAATTGAGGAGAGAATTTTAAAATTTTTCGGCAGGTCAAAAGGCATTGGTGTAATACCACAGATCATAGCAGCAGGGTTGAGAAGAAAATCGTTAAGCATCAGTGCATAGGCCATACTTCCATCTGGAGAAACCAAAAATGGTGTGTGCTGACCGGCGCGCTGCTTCCGCAAAATATTAGTAAAAAAATGAATTTTGGTAGTCGGATATTTTTTAGTCAGGTATGCTTCTGCCTGCTGGATTTTGAGATGTAACGGATATTCAATTTCAGCTTCGAGATCTTTGGCTTGTCCGTTTGAAAAAGTTTCAATCATCCTAACAGTCCTGGAACTGTAATTTATTTCCAGTTTTGACAATACCTGCTGTTCCAGTCCATCCTTAAATACAACATTATGAGAACTGAAGTGTTGTTTGAGTGTTTGCATTGCTTCTGAAAGTTTGTTCATAGAAGCATATGCAACATGAGAAGAAAGATATTCAAAAAACTCAGTCAAGAGTGTTGAAAGCTGAGAATTATTTGTTAAGCTGTTCAAAAAACATTCGTTCTTTTTTTCCTCCGGAAGAGATTCAGGTGCAAGATTGTTATTGACTCCATAACGCCACAAAATTTGACGGGCACCAGCCACATCCAGAAAAGTTGTACGGTAATAATTTGTCAAACAATTTAAAACCTTTTCTTTACTCAATTGCTTTAAGGAATAGGGGAAGGCTTTTTGCTGTAAATCTCCTCCTCCTATTTTCAAAAATGAGAAAAACTTTTTAAGCGGCTCCAGAAAATTTTCACAATCAGGATATTTATTTAAAGTTGAAATCACTGATTTTTGGAAGAATTGTTTTTGCTCTTCTGCGGGTCGTTTTTGTATATGTTCTTGAATCAGTTTCCTTAACTCTTTGCGGTAGCTGCTGGCAAATATAAATTCTATCACTTGTTGCTCTTCTTCGCTTAACCCTGCACTGTACTGCTCTCTTAAAGTTCCGGCAGCCGCTTTTTTTGTTACCAGTCGTTCTTGAGTAGTGAGGCCATTAATGTAATAGTCGTCATAAAAAGACTCCATTACATTTGCAATTAGTGCGACAAGAAAATCTGCATCATTCCAGCTGAATTTGAATTCCGGATTGGAATTAATAATGATTTGTGCATCCATATCAGAATCAGGTTTGTGTCCGATTCCACCCAAACTCCCTATGGTAGTCAGTGACTTGATCAACTGCCCGGATTCCTGTTTGAAATTGCTCATGAGGTCTGTTCCGGAAAATTCCTCCTCAAGATGTGCATCCATTCCTGCTTCTCCCTTAATTGAGGCAGAAGATAAAAATCTTTCTAGTCCTTCAATTCCATGAATTGCCCCCTTCTGAAAAACATCGAAGGTCATAGTACTCATTACTGGTTTTCCTTCTTCATCGAACTCACCAGTCTTTTCCTGTAACTCTAACGGGGCAACGTTTTCGGGATTGATGTCAAAAAGGAGAATCCCTTCGAAAATTGTCTGGTGCATTTCTTGATCAGAAAGCTGCATTAGACTTTCTAAACGTAAGCGGTTTATTCGACCCATCTCATTAAATTCCCTTTGTGCGTATTCTTTCCATTTCTTTAAATGCACATCGTGGTAGGATCCACGCAAGGAATCACAGATTTGATTTGTATTTAGTGATTGCAACAGTGTTTTAAAGCTGCTTGCAGCAAATTCTCCTTGGGGATTACAAGGAATCTGTACATTAAACGAGCACAGAAGTTCCAGTTGTTGGTCTAGTTGGGAGGGCGCATCGGTGTTTTTAACTGTTGTCATATAATCAGTTAAGCAATGTGATCTGAATAATAAAGTGAATTGTCACCTACTTGTATAACAAAGCCATTGAAAAATCTGAATGCAAATTTCAAGTAATAACAGTTTCACATTGGGGCAGACAATAATGAAAAAGGATAAGAAAAGTATAGGGTTTCAAGCATTCAAAAAACCCCATTCCCTTGACATGGAGTCAAGAGGAAAATTTCTTTGAGTATATATTTGTTATTCCGTATGGGAATGACTTGAGAAATTATTGAGGTGTTTTGGGAGTAGATCGGCTTTGGACAAACCTGTGGATGCTGAAAAGACTGCGGAGAATATCAGAGAAATTCCTTCCTCTTTACTGTGCACCGCCTTTAGCCATATCACCTAGGCGACCTAAGAATCCGGCTTTTTGCTTGCCCAGCAATGGTGCAAGTTTTTGGAGGCGCTCGCGGACGAGGCTTCCGCTTTGCTGACGCTTGATTTTAACGTTTGGATTTGCAAGTTTACTGGCAGAAACAACGTTTGAATCATTTACGTCTGCAGGACGTAAAATCCCGGTAACAGTCGTAATATAACGGACTTGATTACGCTGGCGATAATCGATTTTTTGACCTTTGATAAGCATGTTTCCATCGGGAAGTACACGAATGACACGTGCAGAAATGCCATCCAGATTTCGCAAAATTTGATTTTGTTCTTCTTCAATTGAATCTCTGAGAGTCAGAGCTTCAAGAGCAACGTTCGCTGTTTCTGCACCTCCGGCAGGTTGTCCCTCTGCCGGTGTTTTGGGTGGAGGCACATTCACTATTAAACTCATTTCGTTGATACTCAACAAATCTCCGCGGAAACGTGCACGATGATCCCTTAGCAAATTACCAAATGAGGATTCATATCGCCAGAGGGAACCTTCATAGCGGTTTCTGCTTGTAGAAATACGCTTACGCCGTAAGCGCTTTGCAGTCCGTTTTAAATTGTCATTCATTTTTTTTACTTCATAAGCGGCCAAAACCTCAGCAGGAGGTTTCGGTTGTGGTCTTGACGGAACGCAACCTATGAGGCTCAGAACCAGAAATGTGGCCAGAAACCAATGAAATAAACCTGAAAATGGAATTAATAATTTATACACTGATTAAAATTGTGAAAATTCTAGTTTAGAAACCATATCAATTTAATTTACTAACACGATATTTCTGGTTTTGACAGTCGCAAAAACCACGATTTTACTGTCTAAGTTTTTCACCGGAATTCGTTCACCTTTTCGGCCTTTGGCCAATGAAATTCCAGGTGCAGAAAGACGTATAAACGGTGTTTCGAAGACAATTTGCAAACGATCTCCGGATTTCACCAGCGGCGGATCTGCAAGTGTGTTTCCCTGAATCGCTTCGCTTGGAGTGATTGTACGTGTTGATATTTTGCCAATTAGCTGTTCTTTGTCTGTTACATATTCACGCGGCATGCGGTCCACATTTTTGCGAATTTTCAACAAATCCGATTCTTCAATTATATGGTTACGTTTGATAGTATTGCGTGCAACATACACTTCCTTGTAAATTTTTAAATATGTCCGTACTGAGACTTTCCTGATAGCTTTGCCATCAACACTAAACTCGACCTCATAATTACGGTAACCGCCTTCTTTTTTGTAATTTCCTTTTGAGGAAATTACATAGCTTACCTGTCCGCGTGGCAGAAAAATATCCCGTATTTTTGCCAACAGACGAGGTCTCAAATCAGAGGATTCATTTGATTCTTTAATGTGATTCAGCACTACCTGCTCTATGTCACTGCCAGATATTTTGAGTGCTGCCCGCTGAATGCTTGTTGAGTTTGATCCAGGAAAAACGAATTTCTTAATGTTGACTTTGTGGGAGCGCAAGCGGGAGAGAATCAGAGAACGGGTAACGGTTAATTTCCTTCCGGGCAAAGGTGCACGTCCTATGACGACTTTGGCCAGTCTGTCCAACAGTATGAAATCTTCCCCTTCTAGCTGGGCAATTTCACCAAGTCGATATTCATCGCTGTTAATCACTGAAGATTGTGGCAGGAAAATTTTGATTTGCTGTGCTTCAGGGGCAGTATTCCCTTTGGAAAATACTGTTCCGGAATATAATAAAAATAACAGCAACAATAGTCCGTAACGATACGGATAAGGTCTCATTGCTATAGCTTTTGTTTTAATAATTAAGTGCGCTAATGACGGCATTATATTTATGCGAATCCTTAAGTACGTAGAGGGAAAAACTATTGTTATACTTTTGCTTTATCCAAATTTGCCTGGCAGTTAATTAATTACCTGACCAGATTGTTAGTATTTTTAAGCATTTCATCAGCAGACTGGATAGCCTTGGAGTTCACTTCATAAGCCCGCTGGGCAGTAATCATATTCACCATTTCTTCAACAAGGGACACATTTGAACGTTCTAAAAATCCCTGTGTGAGAGATCCCATGTTACTTGATCCAGGAGCATCAACGATTGCATTTCCTGATGCCGGAGTTGAAAGAAAGAGATTTTTACCAATTGGGGTCAGGCCTGCTGGGTTTTGAAAGCGTGCTAACTGAATGCTGCCAAGTGCCTCAGGCAAGTTTTCATCTCGCAAAAATATTGATACAGTCCCATCTAAACCGATTTGAACTTTTCTGGTATCTGCAGGAATATTAATTTCTGGATCCATCAGCATTCCGTCATTTGTCACCAAGCGCCCCATTCCGTCTATATTGAAATGGCCGTCTCTGGAATATGCGATGATTCCATTTGGTTGGAGAATTTGAAAAAATCCCATTCCGTCAATACTCAAATCCAGGTCATTACCGGTGTTTTCCATGTTGCCCTGTGTATGTACCTTATCAATGCTGACGTACTTAACACCATGTCCTACATGTATTCCTACCGGAACTTGGGTGGAAACTGAAGATGGAACCCCGGCGCTGCGTTCATTGTAATACAGTAAATCCTGAAACTGGACCTTACTCTTTTTAAAACCTGTGGTGTTGACGTTTGCCAGGTTGTTGGCAGTTGTATCGATGTTTCTCTGTTGGGCCTGCATTCCGGTGGCAGCTGTATAAAGTGCACGCATCATAAGCGAAAAACTCCTGTATCAGTATATTAAATAATTAGGTTTATATTTTCGTAAATGTCAAATTATGACTGAACCAGGCTGATTGCTTTCTCATCTAATCTGTCGATTCTTGAAAGCGCCTTGTGTACCGATTCATAGGCTCGTGTTGCAGTTATCATACGGGTCATTTCGAGCATGCTGTTCACATTTGAATCTTCCAGCATACCCTGTCTGAGTTTGATTTCATCTGAAGCAACCGGCAAATCATTGCTGTTGACAGGGGCAAAAAATCCCTGTCCCAGTTTCTGCAATTGGTCCTGATTACGGAAACGTACCAGACGGAAACTGTCAGCAATTATTCCATCGACGCTAAGTAGCCCGCTTTCGCTGACATCAATTGAACCTTCTTTAATGGTGATTACGCCATTTTCCCCCAAAACCGGATAACCGTCATTTGTGACAATACGACCTGTCGAATCGAGTTGAAAATTGCCGGCCCGGGTAAAACGCTCACCCTGAGGAGTAGAAATTGTGAAAAAACCTTCGTTTGAAATTGCAAAATCAAGATTGTTTCCTGTAGAACGCATTCGTCCGGGTTCAAAATTCTTCCCTACCTCATCTACAACGACTGCGGATTTGTCCATTCCTACATAGTCATCAAGATATTCATGAGACAAGAAACGCTCTTCCAGTGATTCCGGAGCAATGCGTTGGACGTTGGAAAGAACCTCCCTGAAAGACGGCTGATCTTCCTTGAAACCGACTGTGTTGACGTTTGCCAGATTGTTTGAAACAGTTTCCATTTTATGTTCGATAACACCTGCCGCCTGAACAAGGCTGGTAATGCCACTCATAAGGTATCCTAATATTGTAGATTTTGGTTTTTAATGAACTTTTAGTTGCTTTGATCAAAGCAAGCAATATACCAGAACGGCTGCTGATTTTTGCTAGAGTTGATGGAACTTTATATTCTAACCGAATGCTCAGCTCACAATTGATAATACTATTTGATTAAATTTTATGCAGTTGCCTAAAATTAATGCAAATCTAATTGCAATAATATATTAAAAAATATACAATATCAGTGAGATGATTTGTGGCTTGGTATTTGCCTCTAGTGACAGGTTATATTTTTTTTTAAACCGTATGATTGCGGTTAATTTTTTTAATTTATAGAAAGGAAGGATTGATTTATGACTACGCCGAAAGAGATTGTTGAATTTGCAAAACAAAATGATGTTGAAATGGTGGATTTGAAATTCATCGATTTTCTGGGAACATGGCAGCATTTTACAGTACCAGTTTCACAACTCAATGAAGAGATGCTGGATGAAGGTCGAATGTTCGATGGCTCCAGTATTCGTTGTTGGCAGACCATTGACAATAGCGACATGAAAGTTATGCCGGATTTGGATACTGTAAAAATGGATCCATTCTATGAAGTTGCGACAATGTCTATCATTTGTGATATTAAAGATCCTGTTACCGGTGAAGGTTACACTCGGGATCCACGAAGTGTAACTAAAAAGGCAGAAAATTATCTGATTTCAACTGGAATTGGTGACACAATTTTCGTAGGTCCGGAAGCAGAATTTTTTATGTTTGATGACGTAAGATATGCACAAGGTCCGGAAGGTGGATTCTATTCAATTGATTCTCCGGAATGTCCCTGGAACACAGGTGTTGAAGAAGTTGGTGGAAACAAAGCTTACAAAATTGGACACAAGTCAGGTTATTTCCCGGCGGCTCCTTTTGATCAGGACCGTGACATAAGAGCGGAAATGGTTTTGGCGATGCAGGAACTGGGTCTGACAATAGAAGCGCAACACCATGAGGTAGCTCCTGCACAACATGAAATTGATTTTAAATTTGACACTATGCTGAAGACAGCTGACATGCTGCAGCATTTCAAATACGTAGTGCGTAATGTTGCTCAAGAATATGGCAAAACCGCCACTTTCATGCCGAAACCTATGTTTGCGGATAACGGGAGTGGAATGCATACGCATCAGTCGATTTGGAAGGATGGACAACCCTTGTTTGCAGGAGATCAGTATGCAGGGTTGAGTGAAATGGCTTTATACTACATCGGAGGTATTCTCAAACATGCTCCTGCTTTAGCTGCGTTCACAAACCCATTAACAAACTCTTACAAACGTCTAGTACCCGGTTTTGAAGCACCAATAAATCTGGCATATTCTAACCGTAACCGCTCGGCAACTATCAGGATTCCAGTTGCAGATTCGCCAAAAGGCCGACGAATTGAGTACCGTTGTCCGGATTCAGGAGCCAATGCCTATTTTGCCTTTCCTGCAATAATGATGGCCGGACTGGATGGAGTTCAAAATAAAATTGATCCGGGAGAGCCGATGGATGTAAATATTTATGATCTTCCACCGGAAAAACTGAACAAAATTGGTAAGATGCCGAGTTCACTCAATGAAGCTCTGGATGCTTTGAAGAATGACCATGAATTCTTACTCAAAGGTGAAGTTTTTACGAAAGATGTGATTGAATACTGGTTGGACTGGAAAATGGAAGAAGTCAGGGCCATTGACTCACGTCCCCATCCACATGAGTTCGAGTTGTATTACCACTATTAATCTGTTTATTTTGTGGGAGTTTTCTTTCGCTCCCACGAACCTCAATATTATTGCCATTCATTTTTCCTCCCAATAAGACCTTGTTCTGAATCTCGAATTCGAATCAAAGGCAAATGACAAAATAGAAAATTTGCTTGAGTACAGGTAGCACCGCCAACTTAATACGGATGCAGATCCTCGAGCGAGCGTCTCTAAGTTTTGTTTCTATCGGACATTAGCTTGTACCAAAGAGGTGTTTTTTATTTCTGACGAGTACCTGATTATGCTAAACTGTGCTCACACATAAAACCAAAAATAAATTTAACGTGACACTCAACGACTGGGTTACAAATCTCTTTCCATTGTCAAAGGACAAGGACTGGAAAGCCATTTTGCAGGAATCTTCTGCGCCGTTCACTTCCGAATCTGCAAAACGTCTTGTGGGCCTGTTGGAAGGAAGCTTAGCTATTTTCGAAAATGAAACTCAGCTTGCTCAGTACCTCCCTATTTTGCTTTCCTCCGGAACACCTGAAGCAGCTTTGACCCAGCTGCATGATTTTGCAGATGCTTTCCGGAACAAGTTCTCAAGTAATTTTGATTGGAGCCGCCCTGACACAGGAGCTTTGCTGTACATATTCGGGCGCAGTAATTTTCTCGCAAATCGCTTAAAACGAAATCCTCAACTTGCTGTAGGATTATTGGAGTCCCCTTTTCTTTTACGAAAAAAGGATTTAAAAGTAATGGAAAATGAACTCCGGACGCGTCTGAATTTGCAGACCGAGTATTCTTTGCTTGAGTTTAAAAATATTTTACGACGTTACAAATATGAAGAATTTCTACGGATAACAGTTCGTGATTTGGCACAACTATGTCCATTTAAAGAAACTTTGGAGGAACTCTCAGCGATCGCAATTTGTTGTTTGCGGGTAGCAATATCAGGAATTACGAATCACGAATTGGAAATTTCTAACTATTCAATTTCCAGTTCAATTCCGGATTCATCTGTAGCAACAAATCGAGAATCTTCTCAATCTTCAAAGGAGTCTCCTCAACAGCTGTTCCCATTTATGATTTTGGGTATGGGTAAATTGGGCGGAAACGAACTAAATTACTCATCTGATCTTGATTTGATTTTCATACATGACAACGAACCTCTCACTGGAGATACGGAACGTGATTATAAACTACGGATGAAAGCAGCAAGAATATTGATAGAGGTAATGTCAGAGGTCACTGACGAAGGGTTTCTCGCTCGCATGGATATGCGATTGCGCCCAGGAGGAGAGCGTGCACCTTTGGTTCAGTCCTTAGATGAGATGGAATATTATTATACTGTAAGTGGGGAGTTATGGGAGCGCCAATCTCTAATCAAAGCAGTACCAGTAGCAGGAACAAAACAGTTAGGAAAAGATGTAATGAATATGATCACCCCTTTCGTTTTTCGTAGTTTGCTGGACGAAGGAGTATTGCGTGATGTGGAAAAAGTGAAGAAGCGTATCGAAGAGGAACATCTGCGTGAAAGTTTTTTGAATGTAAAATTAGGTATAGGAGGAATTCGTGAAATTGAATTTTTTGTGCAGACTTTTCAACTTTTGTATGGTGGCGGAAACAAACAACTTCGCCTAGCAGGAACATTGCAGGTTTTGCAACAATTGCGTCAATCAGAGTTAATACCGAAACAGGATGCAGATACTCTGGAAAAAGCATATTTCTTCTTGCGTAGAGTGGAGCATCATCTTCAACTGCGTGAGGAACAACAAACTCACACTTTAGCTTCAGACATTGTACAACAACATGCAATTGCAAGAAATTTAGGTTACAACGAATTTGACATAGAAAAAGCCCATCAACACTTTCTGAGTGATTTGAAAGATGTAATGGGTGGAGTTCGTGCTATTTTTAGTGGATTATTCAGCAGTAAACACCTGGAAATTGAAGCTGCTATCCACAACTGTGCACGTATTCAAAACTTTACTGAAGAGGAGCAGCGGTTTATTGAATCTTTCTCACAGCAACTGGCCCCGCTTATGAGTGAGAGTACAAAAAATCGCTTTCAGCGTTTGTTTGAATCCATCAAGGGGAAAATTGGTTGCTATCGCAAATTGTCTGTGCATCCTTCTGCGCTTTCACGCTTGACTAGAATTGCTGAAACCAGCGAAATGCTTTGGAATTATTTGCTTAATCACCTGGAATTATTAGAACAACTGGACAATTCTACAATGGAAATATCAGTAGAAAAATGGACAGATCAACTCGAAGAAAATATCCAAAGCTGCGCTGAAAATGAAGAAGAAGAAATTGATCAGTTAAGACAATTCAAGCACACTACTACGTTTCTGCTTGGAAGTGCGGAAATGGAAGGCGTCCTTTCCTACGAACGAACCAGAATAGCCCTGACTTTACTAGCGGAAGTTATTGTGCAAGCCGCTTTTCGTTTGTCACAAAAATGGTTAACTCAACGTTATGGCAAGGTCCTGAATTCCATGGATGAATCCGGACAGTTTGCAATTATAGGTTTAGGTAAACTGGGAGGAAGAGAATTAACCTATCACTCAGATCTCGACTTGATTTTTATTTATTCCGGCGAGGGAACTACAAGTGGTCCACGAGTCATTGGAGCACAGGAATATTGGGTAAAATTGATTCAACGCTTAATTTCCTGCCTTTCTACTATTACTAGTTCCGGTTATGCCTATAAACTTGATGCGCGCCTTCGTCCATCCGGGAAAGCTGGTGTTTTGGTGACACATTTAAATCAGTATCTCAAATACCATGAAACATCACAACCCTGGGAACATCAGGTACTGATCAAAGGGCGGGTTATTGGAGGGAGTGGTGAAGTAGAATGGTATCAAAAAGTGGAAGAAGGAATACGCAGTGCTGTATATGATTGGATTCCTCCGTCTGATATGAATGCACAAATAAATTATTTACGGCGGCGCAAAGAACTGGAACTGTCAGGAGAAAAAGATAATCGTCGTAACATCAAAGAAGGTAAAGGAGGATTATTGGATATTGAATATCTGACGCAGGCACTTCAGTTGAAATTTGGCAGCAGTTTTCCTCAATTGCAGAACCCTAAAACCATGGAAGTGCTGCCTGAGCTTGGAAAACTGGCTTTGCTAAAAAAAGAAGAAGCCAAAAGTTTGCAATATAATTACAAAATGTTGAGACTAATAGAAAATGGACTGCGGTTGATCTATGACGAATCAACGGATTTGCTTGATTTTGAAAAAGTTCAGGAAGACACTATACTCAAACTACTGAAACATCATGGCTACGAAGTCTCAAATTTGCGTGACACAGTGGAAACATCTACACAAAATGTTAGAGAAATTTATCTAAAATATTTTTGATATTGTAACTGGCATTTTTGATAGTTAAATATGCAAAAAAGATAGCCTCTTTCAAAGTGTTGATAATACTGCTCTGTAGTTTTATAGTTTGCCTTGCGGAAAAACTTTTTGCATCGATTATTAATTGTTGTAATTTCAGCAGATAGAATTTGATTAACTTATAATTTAATATATTTGGTTTTTTACGATTCATTATTAGAATAACTATATAATTAATCGAACTAATATCGTCAAAAAGATTATTATGAATAACTATATAATTAATCAATTACAAAAGCAGCTGATACGGAGGCTTTTAGGAATGATATATAATTAATCAAACTAAATATATTAACTATATATTTAATCAAAATATCACTATTACAAAATATTTACTATATGTTGTTACAGCTGAGAATAGAAAATTTCGCAACGATCAGTGAACTGGAAGTAGAGTTTACAAGAGGTTTTTCCATCCTCACAGGTGAAACCGGAGCAGGTAAGTCAATTATGATTGATGCTATTTTGCTTGTACTTGGTCATCGAGGTGATCCAGGCATGATCCGAACAGGTAAGGAACTGGCTGAAGTTGAAGGGATATTTTCTGTACCAGAAAATCCAGTTAATGGTGAGCAGTTCAATATTCGGAAAGAACTGGAACTGACTGGTATTAATCTGGATGATGAATTAATTGTTCGTTGTATTGTTTCTCGTAAAGGTCGTCAAAAAAGATATATAAACGGAGTATCAGTAACTGCGGATTTCCTAAAAAGTATAGGCCGTAAATTAATCAATATTCATGGACAGCACGATAATCAATCTTTGCTGCAGGTTTCATCCCACTTGGATTTTCTTGATGGTTTTGGTCAATTGATCCCTTTACGTCAACAAGTGACGGAAGCTTTTCAGGCTTTGCAATCAGCAAAAAAAGAACAGCTATCACTGCAAAAGCGATTTGCTGATCGTGCAGTTCGTATTGATGAGCTAAAGGAAATTATTGCAGACTTGAACGAATTAAATTTCCAGCCTACAGAAGAAAATGAACTTAGAAAAGAAGAGAACCGGCTAACACATGTAGAAAAACTATTAGTGCTTTTGGGACAGGTTCGGTCTCGACTCAATGAAGCGGACGGATCAGTAATAGAGCAATTGGAATTGTCACGAAAACTTTTGGGTGAAGCAGAACAGATAGATTCTGAATGCTCGAAAATACTTTCTGGAATTGAAACAGCTCTTTTTCAGATTGAAGACAGTTACCAAGAACTGGTTCAATACAGCGACAAAGTAGAAGATGATCCTGAACGTCTGGCATGGATAAATGAGAGACTCAGTCGAATACAGCATTATACTCGTAAATATAGGTTGGACAATGCTGATGAACTGTTGACACTGTTTGAAGATTCAAAGCAGGAATTGGATTCACTCGAACACCTTGATGAGAATGAGCAGGAGATTTGCGAAAAGATAGAGCAGTTGAGGAATCAAACGCAAAAGTTTGCTGAACTTCTCTCCAGGAAGCGGCATAATGCGGCAAAAAAAATGGACAAGGCAATTGTTGATGAATTACGTCAATTGGGGATGGAAAAGGCACGTTTTGAAACTCATATTGTTTCAGCTTCATTTGCGGAAAACCGTGAGACATGCACAACTAAGGGGATTGATCAGGTTGAATTTCTGCTGACTGTCAATCCAGGACAGGATATGCGCAGTCTTGTAAAAGTTGCTTCCGGAGGAGAATTATCACGTATAATGCTGGCACTTAAAACAGTTCTTACATCACTGGACTCAGTTGAAATATTGATTTTTGATGAAGTTGATACTGGAATCAGCGGAGGGATTGCAGAAATTGTGGGACAAAAATTACATTCACTTGGAGAGAGGCACCAGACTTTGTGCGTAACACATCTTCCGCAGATTGCAGCTTTTGCAGAGCATCATTATTTTGTCAGCAAGCATCTGACTGATAATGAGACTTATACAAAAATAAAACTTCTCAACACTGAGAATGAAAGGATCCGGGCTCTTGCCGATTTAATTGGCGGGCAGGAAATCACAGAGCAAACCTTGGAACTGGCACAGGAAATGTTGCAAAGTTTTCAAATAAAATAATTTTTTGCAGATAAATAATGGAACCTTTAGCGAAGTTAACAATTGGAATAAAACCATAGCTGCATTTCAGGGAGCAGAAAAATAAATAATTTAAAAACAATACTATATGTGTCAGTTTTTGGTGATATTGCAGTTATTATCTTGCAGTTCATGTTTTTCAAAAGGGCAGCTTATATTTGCTTTTCTAATAGATAATTCAACAAAAAACTTGCACACGCTTTTCCCCTCCCATAATTTGGTAGAAGAGCTAATTAATAGATAAAAACTCAAGTATGACTTCACAGGAACAATAAATGAGCAAAGAAAGTAACGAAGAAAATGAGGAATTGGAGGGCATGGCGAGCAAGTTGCTCAAGTCCAGAACAGTTGTGATCTCCCAGCAAGTTGATGCGAAATTGACCGCAAAAGTTTTGAGTCAATTGGTTTTACTTGAACAGGAAGGTCCGGAAGAGCCAATTACTGTTTTCATAAATTCTCCAGGAGGAGAAATATTTTCCGGATTTGCCATTTTTGATATGCTCAATTTTATTGCATGTCCGGTAACAACAATTGTAACAGGATTTGCCGCAAGCATGGGGTCAATCTTGAGTTTGGCTGCAGACAAGGGGCGACGCTTTTCCATGCCCCAAGCTAAAATAATGATTCACCAACCCCTGTTAATGGGTTACCAGGGGAGGGCTTCTGAGTGTGAAATTCAGGCACGTGAAATTTTGAAAACTCGAGATCATTTAGTTAAGCTATATGCCGAACATACGGGAAAAAGCCAAAAAGAAATAAAAAAAGCGCTTGATCGGGATAATTGGTTTTCTGCCGAAGAAGCGCTTGAATACGGGCTGATTGACAAAGTAATACATTCTCGGTCAGAATTATAAAAATAGGTATTTCAGCAATCTTGAATTACGTATCAATTTCTCATACCAGTTTTCACTGGAATAACAAAATTAGTGTTTCTATTTTTTCCAGTGAGTCAATCTTGGTAGGCAGTTGAAAAGGTCACAGAAAATAAAATTACAAAAATGTCTATCGCCTCTGTTGTTGATTTTACTTTTTTTTAATCCTCCTCATTTTATGAAAACAATTTTATAGAATACATTTCAGCATTTGCTGAATGAAAAAATAATTATGGCAAAAAATTTAATAATTGTTGAATCACCGGCAAAAGCCCGGACTATCAGTAAGTTTTTGGGAGAAGATTACTTCGTCACCGCCTCAATGGGGCATGTGAGAGATCTGCCCTCAAGTGTGCTTGGCTTTGATCCTGAAAATGACTTTGCTCCTCAGTATGAAATTCCAAAGGACAAGAAAAAAACAGTTGCTGAACTGAAAAAACAAATCAACAGTAAAACGGAAGTCTATCTTGCAACAGACGAAGACCGTGAAGGAGAAGCAATTTCATGGCACCTTCTTGAAGCACTTGGCTTGGAAAAACGTCCGGTGAAGCGGATTGTATTTCATGAAATCACAAAGTCTGCGATTCTAAATGCACTGGAAAATCCGAGGGAGGTAGATCAGCAATTGGTTGACGCACAGCAGGCACGCAGAATTTTGGACCGAGCCGTTGGTTATGAACTGTCTCCATTATTATGGAAAAAAATCAAACCCGGGCTTTCTGCTGGAAGAGTGCAGAGTGTGTCTGTTCATATTTTGGTTGAGCGTGAAAAAGAAATCAGAAAATTTGAACCAGAAGAATATTGGAAAATTCGTGCAGAATTTGCAGAATTTACTGCAGAATTGAAGAAACTCGATGGCAAACCTGCAAAAGTTGTTAATGAAACTGAGGCAAAATCGATTGAGGACAGTTTGAAGCAGGGTAATTTTTCTGTAAGTGTTATAGATGAGCGTATGGCAAAACGCAATCCTGGTGCACCATTTACAACTTCAACAATTCAGCAGGAAGCATCAGTCAAACTGGGATTTTCGGTTAAAAGAACAATGGTAGTCGCACAGCAGCTTTATGAAGGTAATTTTAATATTCCTGATTACAGCGGTGGCTTAATTACCTATATGCGTACCGATTCAGTAGTGCTAGCAAACCAGGCGCTTATGCAGGCACAAGAGGTTATTGGCTCAGAATATGGTTCAAAATTTGGTTTGAAGCAACCTCGGTTTTTTAAGAACCGCTCCACAAATGCGCAGGAAGCTCACGAAGCAATTAGGCCAGTGGACTTTTCACTGAAACCAAGTGCAGTCAAAGAGAGTTTGAGTTCCGACCAGTTCCGACTATATAGCCTGGTCTGGAAGCGTGCCCTTGCATCTCAAATGTCTGCGGCAGAAATAGCACGTACCACTCTGAAAATTGAGGCTGGGGTAAAAAGAGAGTGCTTATTTGAGGCACAAGGGCAAAGAGTTGTTTTTCCAGGATTTTTGCAGGCCTACTCCGAAGGTAAAAATGATGTGGATGAGGCTGTAAGTGAAAAAGACGTAATCTTGCCAAAAGTAGAAAAAGATCAAATACTTCCACTAAAAAAATTGAATTTGGAACAATTGTTTACTAAACCTCCGCCACGTTACACCGAAGCATCTTTGGTGAAAAAAATGGAATCTGAAGGCATTGGACGTCCCTCGACTTATGCGCCAACTATATCTACTATCCAAGATCGTGGCTATGTTGAAGTAACTCCAGAAAAACGGCTTAAGCCAACGTCAATTGGAGAAGTTGTTACAGATTTTCTCACCAATCATTTTCCTGAAATTGTGAATTTGGGATTTACCGCAAAAATTGAGCGTAACTTTGACCGGATAGCAAATGGAGAAGAAAACTGGGTTGAAATGATAGCTAATTTCTATCAACCCTTTCACCAAAGGGTTGGTGAAAAAGATGAATCTGTAACACGTGCTGAAGTACTTAAACGACGGGAACTCGGAACTGACCCTGAAAGCGGGAAACCTGTTAGTGTGAGCATTGGTAAATTTGGTCCAATGGTCCAAATAGGTACTCGTGAGGATGAGGAAAAACCGCGTTTTGCTTCTTTGCCAAGTAATCTCAATCTCAATGAAGTAACATTCGAAGAGGCTATGGAATGTTTTGCTTTACCTCTTACTTTGGGAACTCACGAAAGCGGTGAGGAAATTATCGTCAACAATGGTCGTTATGGTCCTTATGTAAGATTGGGGAAAGATTTTTTCTCTTTGCCTAAAGGAGAAGATCCGTTAAAAACAAACATAGAGACTGCACTGGAAATTATCAGGGAGGGCTTGGAGAAAAAGGCAAAAAGTACAATTCATGATTTTGGTGAAATTCGTGTTATTGATGGTCGCTTCGGGCCTTATATAAAATCAGGAAAGAGTAATTACAAAATACCTAAAGGTGTTGAACCAGAAACATTGGATGAAGCTGCTTGTCTGAAAATAATTGCGGAAACACCTCCTTCAAAAGGAAGGAAAGGCGGAAAAAGGAAGTTCACAAAAAAAGAAGCTTCTGCATGAATGATGCTGATATCATTGTAGAAACTATTCCAGTTGGCCCACTGCAGTGTAATTGCACCATTTTAGGCGATCTGGTAAGTCGGAAAGCAATTGTGGTTGATCCCGGAGGAGATGCTGAAATACTGCTTGAGCGTCTTGTTGAACTAGATCTTCAAGTGGAAAGGATTATTCACACCCATGCGCACCTGGATCATTTTCTTGCTTCCGGAAAAATGAAAGAGGCAACCGGAGCAAAATTGGCTTTACACCGTGAAGATTTATTTCTCTGGGATATGTTGGAGGATCAATGTCGAATGTTTGGTATTCCTTTTGAGCCTCCTCCGCCTCCAGATCAATGGTTGGAAAACGAGGAAGAGATTGACCTGAATGATTTACAGGGCAAGGCACTGCACACTCCAGGACATACTCCTGGTTCAATGTGTTTTTTGTTTGAAAGCCAAAAATTACTGATTGCCGGAGATACTCTGTTCCAGGGATCTATCGGAAGAACAGATTTGTGGGGAGGTGATTTTAAGAAAATAGAAAAATCGATTCAGGAGAAACTTTACACGCTTGATGAAGAAACTTCTGTAATTACCGGCCACGGAGAGTCAACAAGTATCGGTCATGAAATGCGTGCTAATTCTTTTGTTCGAGCCTGAAAAGACCTTCCAGTTCCAGTATCTGTGCCCTCCTGATCAAAGCCTCCGGAAGATCTTCAACGTAACTAAGTGTGTGACAAGAGTTTTGTTAAAATTCAGTCTTATGAATTATCCAGTTGAAGAGGAGTAACAACGGTAAACATAAGAAGTGCATACGTTCAAACTTAAATTTGAGAGGCAAATACAGTTTGCTACAGGCTGAATTTTTCAATCAGGAAATCATCGTATTCATCGGCAATGACTGCAATACTGGCAATAATCCATTCAAGTTCTTCTGGGTCCAACCCTTGAACAGGACGGATAGAGCTTAATATCAGGTGCTTGTTTCGTATACCAAAACACACCCCTTTTAGTTTTAGAGTACCGTTAAGTTTCAGTATATATTCGTTAATATCTGCGTTTTGCACCTGATACTGAAACAGATTTGATGCAACTATCAATTCGGCATTGTCCTCCAAGCTCGTAAGGAAAATCTGGACCTTTACAGATCCACTCAATATCCACCACTCCTGACTGCTGATGAACCCTTTTTCCGCTTCTCCACAGTTATGCAGAAAATCGGTAATCATTGCACTATACTGGTTCAACTCTTCTCCATACTCCAAAGATTGATTGGTAAAAATCGTAAAACAACTGGTAAAAATCCACTTTAATTCATGAGAGAAATTGGCCTTGACTTGGAGGACACTTCAGAGGGTTTAACCAACAACAGAAAAACCAGAGGACAAAGAGACTTGTTATTATTGTTTTTTTTAGTGTTATTAGTATTGAATTTTATCCAGTTTGGACTTATTAAAATTGCATTAATTTAATCTCCATTTTTTCCCGGGAGATAGTTCAGCAATTGTCCCGCAATGCCTGCAAAGAGGAATGTCATTACAACACCTGGAATAATTGCTAGAAAAAGGAACCAGGGAAATAAAAAGAGATAAAATACTTGTTCAGAAAGCATAATAGTTTTTTTCAATGAAGCGAATCAAAGCGGTTTTTTAACCATCTCCAATTCTTTGGTTTGCAAATTCAATTATACAGCTATATCATCATTATTAAATCAATGCAAGGTTTAATCAACAATTATTACATTTTATGTGTTAATATCTTAGCTTGAATCTGAAAATATTCTTTCTTCATTGGTAACTAATTTAACTTTAATCTCCAATTTTTTTTTGAGTTGAAAACCATGGCAGAAAAACAAACTACGCAATTTTCTCCTGTTCAGGAAGCATTCATCCCAAACATAAAAATAATTGGTGTCGGCGGTGCTGGTGGGAATGTGGTAACGCAAATGGCAGAAGAAAATCTTGATCAGGTTGAGACCATTATTTGCAACACTGATGTAAAAGCCTTAAAGCGTAACAAATCACATAAAAAGATAGAGCTAGGCAAAAAACTTACACGTGGGATGGGGGCAGGAGCACGTCCTGAAGTTGGTGAAGGTGCTGCGGAAGAGAGTCTTGCAGAATTAAGTGAAGCTGTTGAAGGTGCTAATATGGTTTTCATTGCTGCCGGAATGGGCGGTGGAACTGGAACCGGCGCTGCTCCGACAATAGCTCGACTGGCAAGAGATAAGCAAATTCTTACAGTTGGTATTGTTACAATTCCTTTTTCCTTTGAAGGTACAAAACGCCTGGACTCAGGGCTTGCCGGAGTTGAGCGTCTGCGTGAATACACTGATACTTTACTGGTCATACCAAACGACAAACTTCTCGATGCCAGTACTCAAAGTACAAGCTTCCTGGAAGCTTTTCACATGGTTGATATGGTGCTGATCAATGCTATCAGAGGGATTACTCTTCTGCTCAGCGGAGTCGGTGACATTAATGTCGATTTTGCTGATGTGGAAACCATAATGAAAGGGATGGGTAAGGCAGTCATTGGTCGAGGAGTGGCAAAAGGTAAGGACAGAGCATTGAATGCTGTAGAGGATGCATTACATGGTTCTCTAATGGAAGATACAGACATCCGTGGAGCGAAAGGAATTTTGGTTCATGTGAGTGGCCCAAAAGATACCAGTGCTTATGAAATTCAGGAAGCAATGTCACTCATTGAAGATATGGCTGATGAAGACGTTGAGTTAATCTGGGGGGCATCCTTCTCTGATGAAGCAGGAGATGAAGTTGCCATGACAGTGATTGCCACAGGATTGTCCTGATTTGAGTCCTTTGCGCCTTTTTCCTCATTACTGAAGATTGAAAATGAGCGGAAGCCAGATAAAGCTTTATCAGACAGACAACGGTCCTTGTCCTTATCGAGATAATTATACTTGGCACAATATCTCTTTCCAGACCAGTGAGATTCCTGCAGACGGTTACACTTCGCTGTTGAATCAGGGGTTTCGCCGGAGCGGTCTTTCCATTTATCATCCCGTTTGTTCCGGTTGCCAGGCCTGCATACCGATTCGGATCGATGTACAGAAATTTTCTCAAGGAAAAGGGCAACGCCGCACGTGGCGAAAAAACAAGGATGTTCGTGTTGAGCATCATCCAGTTGGATTTAACCAGGAAGATTTTAATCTTTACCAGCGTTATCAGATAGATTGGCACGAGATCAAGTATCCGGTTGAGGAAAGTGAGTACTTTGATTTTTTGATTGAAACTCCTGTACCAACCGAAATCCTGCGTTATTATTTAGGAACCAAGCTCATCGGTGTGGGGTGGCTGGATTGTTTACCGGAATTAATAAGTTCAGTTTATTTTGTTTTTGATCCGGAATTTGAATCAAGGAGGTTGGGAATATTTTCTCTCCTGTATGAAATTGAATATGCCCGCTTTCTTGATATTCGCTGGTTATATTTGGGATATTGGGTAGAAAGTTCTCACAAAATGAATTACAAGGCAGATTTTCAGCCAGCCCAAATTTTGAGGGATTCCCGCTGGATACCTTTTAAAAATCAGTAAAAATAAAACTCTCCTGTTCCAGTGAAAATCATGCCTGATTCCAAGAATGAATTTACACACCTATCCGTAAATGATCAACCAAGGATGGTCGATATTTCCGAAAAATCTGTGACTGAACGTAAAGCCGTTGCAGTAGCACGCGTGCATTTAGGAGCAGAACTCGCGGCACTTCTTAAAGATACCGGAAGTACAAAAAAAGGTCCGGTTCTGCAAACAGCTGTCATTGGAGGAATACAGGGAGCAAAGCGGACCTCAGAACTGATTCCAATGTGTCACCCTTTGCCGCTTTCCGGAGTAAATGTGGATATTGAACTGAAGGGTGAGTATGCTTTTATTCAGGCCACTGCCAAAACTACAGGACGTACCGGAGTGGAAATGGAAGCCCTGACAGGGGCTTCAATTGCAGCTTTGACCTTATACGATATGTGTAAATCAGTTACCAAAAGTATGGAGATTGAGTCTGTTTATTTAGTAGAAAAAACAGGGGGAAAGTCCGGGAATTACCGAAAAAAGGATTAAATGTTTATAGAAAAAGCTTTCACTTTTTCGTACTATTCAAAAGAAACTGATGTCCCCAGGTTTTCTGATAATAATTTAGCTAAACATTGGTAGAATTCTTCTTGTTCTGCATTAGCAAACCAGATATCTTTTTCTTGCAGAAACTGAAAATGCCAGCCTCTTGAATTCCCGGCCAGCCAGATTTCCTTGATTGCACGCTGGGTATTGATCACAATCTTTTCACTGTTATTTTCAAATGTGACCATTAGCTTATCCGGTGTTGGGTCATAGTCAATTTCGTCCTCAAATTCGTCAAGCTTCTCCTCGACCCTCACGAACAATTCAGAAACTCGCACAAAATATTCTTTATTTTCCATGGATTACTATTAGTTGTTGGTTGATGTTGTTTTAAAACAGCTGGTTGATGTTAAGTTTAAATCAAAGCTAAATTAAGAGAGATAGTATTCATATGCCTTTCCTTCGTTTTTTTAAAATGCCCGCAAAGGATCTCATATTTCAGAAGAAACAATGTCAGCACCTGAAGATAAGGTCCATGAAAGTCCTATTGTAAGCGGTTCTGAGACCTTCATTTCCGATTTTGCAAATTGTCACGTCAACGTCAAATTCAGGCACTTATAATTTGGGTTACACCTTCAGTTGATTTAACAAAAAATAATGAGTATAAAGTATCGTAATAGGAGTGCCTTGATAGTCAATACAAAAACGCCTTCTTTCCAATTGCGTTTTTTTGTAAATATTCTCAAAATGAAATGTATTAAGGGTGAAAACCTTCAACTGTAACCACCAGGAGAAATTAATAATGCGTAAAATTCTGACTCTATTTTTGGCAATTTGTTTTTTAGCTGGAGCCTCTATTTCAGTTTGGGGCGGAGGACTGAACAATACTGACCCTCGTTATCCTCAACGTCAATACCGGCGCTTTCTGCTTCCCAATCAAATGAAAGTAATGTTGATATCTGATCCTACCCTGCAGCGAGGTGCGGCTTCTTTGACTGTAGCAGTAGGTTCGATGAGCGATCCAAGTGGACGTTCTGGACTGGCACATTTTCTGGAACACATGCTTTTTTTAGGAACTGAGAAATATCCTGATGAGGGAAGCTATCAGGAATTTGTTTCAACACATGATGGTTTCAGTAATGCCTATACTGCAAATGACCGTACAAACTATCACTTTGAGGTGGATCCGGATTATTTTGAAGAAGGCCTGGATCGTTTCTCACAATTTTTTCTGGCCCCGCTGTTTAATCCCGGATTAGTGGAACGTGAAATGAAAGCGATTGATTCTGAACACTCCAAAAACATCCCAAATGACTTTCGCAGAATATTTCAGGTAAAACGTAAAGCCTTTGAAAAAGGTCACCCTGCCAGGCATTTTGCTACCGGAACACTGAAAACACTGGCAGGCGTAAGCAGAAAAGAGTTGCTGTATTTTTACCAAAAGCATTATTCAAGTAATCAAATGATGCTGGCCGTGGCAGGTCCCCAGGATTTAGACACTCTACAGTCATGGGTCGTTCCACGTTTTGTTTCGGTGAAAAACCGTAACATGCAGGAAATTCGGGTTTCTGCAAAATATATGAAGCGCGACCCCCGTTTTCGTTTGATGCGTATTAAAACCATCAAAGATTCACGCTCGCTGACATTGATGTTTCCATTGTCACGTACACTTCATTACTACAAAAGTCAGCCCCTCGGTATGCTGGGTTTTCTGCTGGGACATGAAGGCAAAGGCAGTTTGCTTTCGCTGTTAAAACGGGAAAACCTGGCGGCCGGATTGTCTGCCGGAGGAGGAGATTCCAATAAATCATTTTCGAGTTTTGATGTTAAAATTCAGCTTACACCAAAAGGTCTCCGGAACTACACAAAAGTCATCCGGCGTGTTTTTCAGTATTTGCGCCTCTTGCGGGAAACGGGATTGCCACGTTACATTTATGAAGAGGTGAAACTGATGTCCGAGATAGATTACAAGTTTGCCGAAAAGCCTGAGGGGACCTCCCTTGTCAATGTATTTTCCACGCTGATGATGTATTACCCTATGCGTAAGTTAGAAGTTGATCCTTACATTATTACTGAATTCAAACCACGCATTTTTGACAGTATGCTTTACAGTTTGACTCCGGAAAATATGCTGGCCATTTTGGCTGCGAGGGATGTCAAGACAACTGAAAAAGAAGAGTATTACGGTGTTGAGTACTCACTGACATACAGTAATCCAAAATGGGTTAAAAATTGGCGTAACTCAAAAAAACTTTCTGCATTGAAGCTTCCGGAACCAAATCCGTTCTTGCCGGAAAACCTGGGAGTATTACCTTTTGAGGGCACCGTACAGCTTACTCACCAATCAGTTGTGGGACTGCAGCAGGATGGACTTAGTCCCGAAGTGCTGAACCGTTTAAAACCCCTGCAGGGAAAGCTGTGGAAGTCGTTGGATGAATTGTTGACTTCAGCAGAATTTAAGCCGGAAACAGATTTAGCGGCTTTACGTGAACTTTTGCGTAAACACGCATTGGGGAACCCGGAAACAATACAGGATGATGAGTTTGGAAAAATTTGGTTTCAGCAGGATTTTCGTTTCGATACTCCAAAAGCAAATTTGATGTTCCGGATTCATTCTCCGCATGTTTATTCATCACCGCGAAATGCAGTTTTGTCACAACTTTATACGGATGCCGTACGTGAAGGGCTTAATGAATTTGGTTATCCTGTAAGTCTGGCAGGCTTAGAATATGGAATCAATGTAGACAAAAAGGGAATAAATCTCACTTTCAGCGGTTATTCAGACAGGATTCAGGAATTGGTCAAAAAAGTTGCGGGCCGTTTGAAAACAATCACAATAGATAAAAAAACGTTTAACACTCTCAAGGAGGCTCGTCTGCGCCGCTACCGGAATTTCCATTTTCAGCAGCCTTATCAACAAGCTTTTTATTTTCGGAGTTTACTGCTGGAAGGCAAAAAGTTTTCGATTATGGATTATGAAAAAGAAATAAAAAAAATACGTCTGCATGATGTAAATAAATTTGCAAAAAAAATATATGACCGCCTTTTTATAGAAGGCTTCGCTTATGGGAATCTACGTGCAGAAACTGTGCGTAAAGCTGCTAAAGTTCTTCGTGAAAAACTGGGCGGAAAAATCTTACCGGAAGTTAATCGATTTCTGGGAAGTGTCCGTCAATTGCCTCAAGGAAAATCCCATACCTTCACTCGAAAAATGCGGGTCGAAAATTCAGCTTTGGTGACAGATGTTCAGGTTGGACAGCGTAGTCCAAAACTACAGGCGGCATTGATGGTGATTGACAATTTAATGCAGCCGCAGTTTTATAATGAATTACGTACCAGTCAGCAGTTGGGTTACATAGTCAATTCTGGAATGACTGTTCTTAAAAAAACATTGGGGTTGATCTTTATCATACAGTCAGGAGAATACAATACTGAAACGTTGGAGCAAAGGATGGAGGCTTTCCTTGAAAAGTTCTATAGTTCATTAAAAAATCTCACCGATCAAGAACTAAACAAAATTAAAAAATCTGTTCTCCACAGTAAATTACAAAAGAGCACATCTGTAACAGGTGAAGCTGGTCGACTCTTTACGATTGCCTTTGAACGAAATGCAGAATTTGATAAAAACAGCAAGGGCATTAAAGCCTTGGAAAAACTCACGCCGGAAGACATTCAAAATGTTGTGAGCAGTTATTTGCTGCCGTCAAAACAGCGTAAGCTGATTCTGAGAATGTCCGGAAAAGACCATGAATCCGGTGAATCTTCCGGTGAAATGATTTCGTCAATTGCTAAATTTAAAGATCAATATGCATGTCCGCAAAGTTGCCTGCCTTGATTTCAGTCTTTTGAACGAAGAGGAAAAATAGAAATTCTCGGAAATCAAAAACTGAATTAGAAGTACGAATTTGACCAAACCAGATTAGCTTAACTTTTGTCGAGAAGGAGGAATAGAAAAATAGAGCAAGAATTGTGGTATGAACTTTGCGAGTGATATTAGGCAAGAGACGTGTTATTGTCACAACAATTACAAAACTGAGAAATGAGTACTGAAAACGGAGTTCGCCTTCAAGTAGATCAGCAGAAGCGTATAGGTGTTTCTGACGTTATTACTATGCTGAAAGGTTTACGCAGTGAAGCGGTTATCAAAATCGTCCGTACTTCTGATGCAAAAGGGAAAGCTGATACTCTAAACTTCGGAAATGATGATGGAAAAGATGGCAGTGAAAATTCCACACATTCATTTAATCAGTCGTCTGCAGTTAAAGGTAAAACAGAATTGCCTCAAATTCGTGAACTTAACGAAATTGCAGCTCTCCTGAGGAGCATGGACGACCAGCAAAACCAGCTTGGTTCCTAAATAATGTTTAATGATTTAAGCCGTTTCCTGTAAGAACTCACAGCATTTTCAGGGATATCCAAACCGGCTTCCTTCGCAATCCCACAAAGTTTTTTAGAAGCAGCAGCAGGTTGTTCTCGAAGCAGTTCAAACAAATAACTTAGAGTTTCTGTATCGAGTTGTCGATGCGCAGGTTCTTTCAGTTCTTCAATTGCATCACGGCTAACGTTATAAGCTTGAGCAATATCCTGCCAAACCTGTTCTTCCAGCAATTCCCTAATTTCCCGCTGTTCAGCAAGACTGATTTGTTCAAGTATTCTGGGAGGTGTTATTCCACGCAGTTTACACCAACGGCGCAATGTATTTTCAGTAACTCCAGCTTCCGCCCCTAAGTCTTCTACAGTTTCACCTGCTTCAATTCTTCCAACCAGAACTTCCTGTTCTGCTTCAGAAAAACGTCTGCTCTTAACGGTTTTTGTTTGCGGCTGATCAGCCGCAATTATTTTTGCTATGGCTTTTACAACCAATAATTTGATTCCAAATTTTTCGGCCACTTCATTAGTGCTTTTTCCCTGATCCAACTCGACTGCAATTTCGATATGCAGGAGTTCTTCTTTAATTTGATCAGGGGATGAGGACATGGTAAATACTGCTAAGAGTTTTACTAAAATTAATCATTGTTTAATTTATTCAATTTAAAAGGCTCCTTTTTGCTAACAGGGTCAAGACATTCTTGACAAGATGCTTGGCCTTTGCGATGCTGAGTAACAGCATTTAAGTCTAGTTTTTGGGCCGTTAATGTTTTTTGGAAGGTGTAAATTACGTGGATTCAAGATGAACAACATTCTTGATAAACTAATCTGTTTCATGGAGATGTGACTATGGAGGGAAGAATTAAATCAATCGCAGAATTTCGGTTAATTCCGGAATATTTAACAAATATCAGTGATGAAGGAAAAAATTGGCTGGCTCGGGCAATTGTAAATATTTTGATTGTGGACAAGCAGCTAGCCCCAGAGGAAAAAGGTTTTTTCAAAGATGCGATAATGATGGTCGAGAGCGAAAAGGTTCGAAGCGAACTGATCGAGTCAATCAAAAACCGTGAAACTGTGGAATTAGGCGAATTACTTAGTGATCGAGATTATGCGGGACATTTTTTCTTCTTTCTGGGAATGGTAATTGCCGCGGATGGAAAGATAAAAACATCCGAAGTAAAAATGCTCACTTCCATTTGCGGTAAACTAGGCTTTCCGTCTGAGACAGCAAAAACGGTCTTAAGTTGGGTTTCCAACATGATAAAACTCAACAATGAGAAGAATAAGCTGACTGTAGTTATGAGTGAAATAAAACCTGTATTTGTTTTAAAGTAAGTATCTCTGAAAATATTTTGAATTATTACTTTAACCTTAGTGTTGAATGTCTTTGCTAATTTGTATACCGGACTCAATGCAGCCTCAATCTTTGTGTTCTGCACTGCAGTCACTTGATTCCGGATTGAAAATAGAAATTGGTTCTGAGAATGTACATAATCAGGATGAGGTTGAGTTTGCAGTAGTCTGGAAACATCCGGAAGGTCTGTTGAGAAATTACCCAAACTTGAAAGCTATCTCATCATATGGACATGGTGCCGATGCACTGCTGGCAGACAAGCAACTGCCTGCAGGAGTCCCTCTTGTACGTTTGATGGATACAACGATGGCTAAGTGGATGAGCGAGTATTTACTGACAGTAGTACTTCTTCAGCGGCGTCAGTTACTGGAATATGCGAAAAACCCAGAATTCAGTGCATGGGGCACCGCAGTATGTCATTCACATCCGGGTAATCAAATTGGCATTCTTGGTTTGGGATACCTGGGACTGGCTGCAGCAAAAGTATTTTTACTCATGGACTTTAAAGTTTCAGGGTGGAGTAGAAGAAAAAAACAGGTTAAAGAAGTTGAGTCTTTTTCTGGGAAAAAAGGTTTTTCTGCAATTTTAAAACAAACGGATTATCTGATTAATTTGCTCCCTCACACAACAGAAACTCGGGATTTATTAAATATAGGAACATTATCACAACTCAAACGGGGGGCATACTTGATCAATGTGGGACGGGGGCAAACACTCGTAGATGAAGACCTGATTGCATTACTGGATGGAGGACAGCTTTCTGGAGCTTGTCTTGATGTGTTCCGGACAGAACCTCTTCCTAAAGAGCATCCTTTCCGTAAGCATAAGAATATTTTAATCACACCTCACAACTCAAGCGCCACGCCCGCTGAGTCAGTTGCACCGCAAATACTTGAAAATTACAGACGGGCTGTTTCCGGTCGTCAACTGCTGAACACAGTTGATTTAGAACATGGCTATTGATCCATGAATTATTTCTTCACTTTTAATTTAGGGAAATTTTATTTCTTTTCCTTTTTGTTTTGCTGCGGATGGCTGGTCTCATGCGGTTTACGGACTTCTCCTCACAATCTTCCGGAAGTAATTCCAAAATCAACATTTACTAACTTTAAAGTCCAGCAAAGAGATCAGCGAATTCGCCTGTCTCTGACAATCAATGAAACTGAAAGAAAAAATGCCTTAATGAAGTTGGATGATGATCTTGATCAGCAAGATTATTTTCTGATTCAGGAGCAAAAACTTAAAATTGGCTGCCGGGATTGTGAAATAGAAAAAATGCCGGCTTTGCGCATTTTATTTTCAAGTGATTCATTTATTCGTCAAGGGGATAATTTATACTATTATTTAGAACTTCCTCAAAGTGATTTAAAAATTCATGAATTTCAGGTAAGTCACTTTGGACCTGGAGATGAAATATTGTCACCAGTGGAATCTGTGAAATTGAGACAGAGTAATCGATTCCCACATGTGCCTGTTCCTAACTTGCATATTGTACAAATTGAGGATGAAAAAAAAATTATTCGATTTTCTTTTGGAAAAGTCGTTTTAAAAAAAATAACTGTGGTCGATGATGAGCCTGAGAAATTACTGGAACAAAAAAAAGATAAAGCAGAAAATCCCGAAACTATTATACAAAACAAACAGCAGCAGATTGAATCCAGGACATTTGTTTTGAAGCTGTCCTGGCCCATACTATCCTATAAAGGCTCGAAACGTCTTAAAGGAAAAGGTGATTATTTTGAGGGACAGGAGTTTTTTACAGTTCATCTTTACCGTACCCTCAGTGGAGAAGCTTGGCCGGAGACTCCAATAAACGTCAAAACTATCCCAAATAACCACTACCTGGACAGACTCAAATATTTTATACCTCCAGCAACCTACCCTCATATGGCGGATACACATCCGGATATTTCACCTCCAAAACTCTCGTTTTATATTGATTTGCACGGTCAAAAAAGAGATACTTGGTTATATAATCTGCGGTTGGTTGATCGTTTCGGAAATGAAAGTGCTGCATCTGAGACTATCAAATTTCAATCACCGGAAACTATGATTCTTGGACAAAACTTTGGTCAAAAGATATTTGTCCCTCTTTCTGATTGACCTGTGAAACTGATTAATCTCTTACTATTTTTTCTGCTGAGTATCCTCCTTTTATCCGGATGTTCAGAAAACGCAAAGAATATTCAGAAATTTCTGTTAACCAAAGAAAATGTACATGTTTACATTGAGAAGCAGAAGCTAATCGTTGGTAATGATGAAGAAAATGCAGCTGCACATTTCAATTTAGCCAGATCCTATTTCTTTATAAAAGAATACGATTCTGCAGAAAACCATGCACGTCGAGCCACACGTTTTGATCCGTTAAATGCGGCCTACTATGAATTGCTTGGAAGTTTAGCTTTTGTACTTGAACGTTATGGTGATGCAGTCACAGAGTTTGCGACTGCAGTCCGGATTTCTCCGGAACGAGTTTCCTCTTATCTTAAACTAGCAGCAACGTATGAGAAAATTGACGATGACGGGCGGGCGATTTCGTCCTTGGAGCAAGCACTGCAGGTAGATCGATATTATGTAGAAGCACTTTACCATTTGTCCCGGATTTATTTGCGCCAACGGGAATTTGAAGGTTCATTGCGGACAATTGAAACTTTGCTGAAACTGGAACCGCAAAATAAAGAAGCGCTGTTAATGAGGGTTCAGACATACTCACTTCAGGGCAGTTATTATTATGCTCAAACACTGGCAGATGAAATGCTAGTTCGGTTTCCGGATTATTTACCTGTCAGACGCGAGTTACTTCGGATTCAATTTGCTCAACAGCAGTGGCCAGAAGCACAAGCATTGCTGATTCAACTAAGAACTAAAAACTCACTTTCACCAGAAGATCAACTGATAGAAGCATATTTGCTTTTACATCAGGAACAGGGAAAAGAAGCCCGTAAGCGTTTTAAAGCTATTCTTGAAAAGCAGCCAAAAAACGTGGATGCAATTATGGGCCTGGCTGTACAGTTGTTACGCAGGGGATTTCTGGATGATTCTCTTACCTGGTTAACACGCGGTCTGGAGATCAATCCAAGTCTGGCAAGAGCACATTATCTGCGCTCCTCCATTCTATTTCGGCAAGGTGATTATCTGCAGGGAGATCTGGCCATCGGTCGAGCATTGGAAATAGATTCGGCAAATCCGTCATATCAACTTCTTTTTTTACGAAGACAATTGATGAAAGGAAAATTGGCAGTTGTTGAAAAGCAGTTAAGGCGTATACAGGAAAAACATCCACTGAATCCTGAAGCTCTGCAACTACAGGCAGATTTATACAAAAGTCGTGGCAATTCTGCCCAGGCAGAAAAACTGCTGCGGCAGGCAATTTTGGTGAATGATTCTCCTTCATTACATTTTTCATTGGCAAGGGTACTTTATCAGCAGAGTAAGTACCGTTCTGTTTTGGAAGTGACAACCCCGCTTATGGAAGTACTTACAGGAAACTGGGAAGTTTTTTATTTGCATGCTTTGACTTTAAGCCGTGTTGGAAATTATGAAGAAGCATTGGAAATAAGTCGGCCCTATCTGAAACGTAGGGAAAGTCAGGGCTATGCGCATCGATTGGTCGGAGATTTACTGAGGTATAAAGGGGAAGAGAAGGAAGCCCAGAAAATACTACGCAATGGGCTGGTACAGTTTCCCGGTCATCTGTATTTGGTAGATGGATTGAGCTCATCATTAGTAATGACTGAAGACTGGGCAGAAGTTCAGGAGTTGCTGGAAACAACTTTAGAGCAAAGTCAGCGGCTGGAAGGAAATCCGCCAATGCAACTTTTGTTTCTGGACAGGTTGGCAGTAGCCTATCAGCGTCTGAAAAATACTGTAAAAAAACTACAGATTTTGAGAAAATTTCATCAGAAAAACGATCCACTGACAGCCGCACAACTGCACTCGCTGGAAGAGCAGCTCTTATTCCCAATTTCGTTACCATCTCTTGATAAGGCACTGTCACCTTTATTACTTCCGTAAAAATACCGCAAATACACGACAAAAGATAAAATAATTAAATGGGATCAAACAAGAAAAAAACATACAAACACCATTCAGCGTTTCATGCCGCTGAAGTGATGTCACACGATCTTTCTCTTCTGCGGGGTAAGAAGAATTCTGTGTATTTTGATGACTCAGAATTGCTGGGGTTGCTCTCTGCGGAGGAAGTTGAGAAAGAAGTACAACAACTAAAGAAAGTTGATGTTGATTCCTATATTCAACGGGTGGTAAGTCCATCTGAATCCAAAAATCGTCAGAGTGCTCCGGAAGTAATCCAGCAATTAGGTGGAAAAATGATTACGGAAGAAACGGATGGGCCACTATATTCTGCAGAAATTGAGATATCTATTTCAGGTCATATTCGCAGACTTGGTTTTATTGCTCAAAATCACAAAATGCAAAATGGCGCCTGGTCTCCAAATCACCACCGCAAAGCAGCAGAAAAGGTGCGGTTTTTTGCATCACACAGTATCCCCCTGGTGACATTTATTGATACTCCAGGTGCTGTTGCAGATGCTGAAGCAAATTTGGACAATCAGTCGCACAGCATTTCTTTTTTGATAAGCGAAATGGCCAATTTGCAATTGCCGGTAATCGGGATCGTTTTTGGCGGTGGTTACAGTGGCGGGGCTATTCCCCTGGCTACTGCCAATATACTGCTTTCGGTTCGAGAAGGTGTCTTTAATACTATCCACCCTAAAGGCTTAAGCAACATTGCTCGCAAGTATAATCTTTCATGGCAGGAGTCGGCCAAACACATTGGTGTTTCTGCATATGAATTACAGTCTCAGGGATATTTTGACGGCATCATCGATTATACTTACGATCAGCAACATAAAGTGAAAAATATAAAAGATGCAATTATAAGTGCAGTTGAAGTTACTGAGAAAAATTCATGTAATTTTTTAACTGAAAATGAATTTTTCTTCGACCACTACCGTGACAGCATCAACCACTATCTCAACCCCTCAAAGCTTTTGATTGAAAGCAACAGGATAACAGATCGTTCTACCACAGGAACACTGAACATTTTTGGTGATGTTTTCCGTTTTATGCGTTACCTGAAAATACGCCAGCGCATAGTCAGTCGCTCTATTGACAGTTATGCCAGATTGAGTTCCCGTTTCACTCCAGTTGGCAAATTGCAGGAACGGTTGAAAAATGAACGACAGGAAAAATTTAAGAATTGGTATAAAACACCACTGGAAATTCGCTTTCACGAAAAGCTTAACAAACGTTTTGAACAGTTTGTCAGTGCCCGGGAAGACCGTGAGAAACAACGAGGCAAATTTGTAGCCTTTTTCATCGGCGATCCCCAGGAAAATTATAAAAAAACGACAGATGACTTAACTTTGGAAATATTACTTTTTCTGTACAATTACTGGAAGGACAGTTCAGCAGAAAACCTGATAGAACTCTACGAACAACTTGACAAATCCACACTGCATGACCTTCCTCCGGGCAATCCAAATTTACTCGATCTACTTAGAACTATTGATATAAATCAGAGTTTTAAGGAAAATTTTCAGAACATTCTTCTTTTTGACTTGCTCTACGATCAGGTAATTGAAGCACTACCAACGATTGCCGAAGAACTGAAAGGCTCAAATCAAATTTCTCAAAAATCTGTAGAACAGCTTTTCGAGCAAACTGTGGAAGGAGCATTGAAGGAATTTGAGAAAAACTCTTTGCAACTGAAAAGCAAATCAGTAAGAACCCAATTTTTTAAGTGGCTTGCCAGTTTTATAGACCGCAAAGATTGTGACGATGTATTGGGAACCATCAGTGAATGGAAAAGGGTCGTTTTTCCCCGAATGAGTCCTCCGCTGTTTGGAGTAGTACGCTACTATTTTTCCGGATTGCTGCCTTCACTTTATGCATCTCAGCAAGGCAAAGGTAAATTCCAGGGGAAAATCACTCCACGTAATATTGGCATAAAAGACTTTTGGAATCGTCTCGATCAATCATACAAGGATTTGTTGATCAAAAACTTGTTGCGGGAATACAAAAGTACAGTCATCACATCCAATAAAGTTATTGAAAATTATTTCAAAGACTTTAAGGAACTTTATGCTGATAGAATAACTTCGAATCCAGTTAAATTCCCAGGTTTTAGAGATGCTATTGAACAGGCACTTGAAAATGGTGTTACTCCATGCGGTGTTGTGACTGGACTTGCAACATTCACAGGTGAAGAAAATTCTGAAAATGGTAGTGCTAAGAAACAGAAAACTAAAAAACAGAAAGCGACTTACCGTGTTGGATTGGTGGTCAGTAATGTAGAGTTTCAAGCTGGTGCTTTTGATATGGCAAGCTGTGAAAAAGTTTGCCGCCTGCTTGATGATTGTGCTCGTCTGAAATTGCCGGTGATCTTTTTTATTTCTTCTGCAGGAATGCAGACCAAAGAAGGTGTGGGTTCATTATTCTCAATGTCCATTATTAATGAACGTATTACCCGTTTTGTAAAAGATTTGGATCTTCCGGTCTTGTGCTTTGGTTTCCGAGATTGTACTGGCGGTGCACAAGCGAGTTTTGTGACTCATTTGCTTGCTCGTACTTATTATTTATCTGGATCACAAATTCCATTTGCAGGACAACTGGTTGTTGAAAGCCACTTGCCTGTACACTCCACTTTATCCAATTACCTCTCCACCAATCCTGGAACAATGGATGGTCTTGTAAAAAATCCATTTGATACAGATATTGATGAAAAATTACTGGAGATCGATCCACAAATTCCTGTTGCAAAATTTTCAGTAGAGGAGATCATTTCACGTGTATTATCAGGGGAATATCAGCTGTCAATAGAAGATGAAGTACAGGCCTATTCCACTCAGGAAAATCTGCATGTTGGTGAAATTCAACGTGTGCTGATTCATGCACGAGGTTGCACGGCTGCGCGACTGATACTTGGTGCACAGGATGCTGGAATGGAGGTGGTTCTGGTGGCTTCAGATCCGGACATGGAAAGCTATCCGGCTACACTGCTTAAGAAAGAAGACCGTTTGGTCTGTATTGGAGGGAACACTCCGCAGGAGAGTTATTTAAATGGAATGAGTGTGATCAGGATTGCTGAGCAGGAGGAAGTGGATGCAATCCATCCAGGGATTGGATTTTTGTCAGAATCTCCTCATTATGCCCGAATTTGCCGGGAACATGGTTTCAATTTTATTGGTCCTCGTGTGGCTAATATGGATAGAATGGGCAACAAATCAAATGCTATTAAGACCGCAAAGAATCTAAAAATCCCGGTTGTTCCAGGTAGTGACGGTGCTTTAATGGACCCAGCACAAGCTGTGGTAGTTGCATCAGAAATTGGCTTTCCAGTACTGATTAAAGCAGCACATGGTGGTGGAGGAAAAGGGATTGAGGTAGTCCATGAAGTGACGAAGTTCCAGTCCATTTTCTCCCGTATGTTTCAAGAAGCTCTAAGTGCATTTGGTAATGGAGATTTGTATTTGGAAAAATATATCGGCTCAATGCGTCATCTTGAAGTTCAAATCATCCGTGACATGCATGGAAATTCAAAATTGCTGGGAATTCGTGATTGCTCGGTTCAGCGTAACTACCAAAAACTGATTGAAGAAACTGCTTCTGGAATTCCGAAAAAAATCAGAGAACAGGTTTATAACTATGCAGAAAAATTGATTGAGGAAATTGATTACATAGGCGCCGGAACTGTTGAATTTATTTACGATCTTACAGAAAAGAAGATCTATTTTATGGAAATGAATACACGGCTTCAAGTTGAACATCCGGTATCTGAAATGGTTTACGGGGTTGATTTGGTTCGCTTACAGTTTGAAGTGACACAAGGTTACAACATTGGAGAGTTGGATTATAAGCTGAAGGGCCATGCCATTGAATTACGTGTGATTGCAGAAAAAATTGAATTGGATGATGAAAATGAGCTGCGATTTGTTCCTGATCCGGGACATGTTTCTGAAGTCTTTTTTCCTAAAAAAGCCAATGTGCGTGTTATTCAATCCGTTGATTCAGGTTCTGTTGTCTCACCTTATTATGACAGCCTGATCGCACAGATTATCTGCTGGGGAAAATCACGCAGGGAAGCAATTAACGGTTTACTTAAATATTTAAAAGGAGTGAAAATTCACGGTGTTTCAACTAACCTGGCCTTGAATCGTGCTATTTTACAAGATGCATCTTTCCAAAAGGGAGGTTTCAGTACCAAATATCTTGTAGATTTTTTTGAGGAGGTTGATTCGAAGACTCTATTGAAAGAAGCCCAGAGAGACTCCGGCAGTACAAAAAGTTCTGTGGACCAGAAAGCTATTATGCTGGAAGATTCTGATGAGTTGAAGGTCCTTTCTCCACAGATGGGAGGTTTCTATCGTGCAACATCTCCAGATGATGAACCATTTGTCAGTGAAGAACAAATCATTGACGTCAATCATACCCTTTGTTTACTTGAATCGATGAAGGTTTTCAATAGTTTGACTTTGGCTGATTATAAAAGCCCGGATGGAGAAGTATTATACCCGGAGGGGTCAAAATACAAAGTTATACGAGTAATTGCAGAGGACCAAAACACTGTCAACAAAGGTGATTTACTGTTTGTGATACAGCCTGTGGATGCCTGATCACAAATCACTTGTCATGAAACAACAAAATAAAGCAGGAATTGTCCAAAAAACCTCCCCTCCACAAAGTTTAACGCAAATTCTCAAAGTAGTCTCTTCTAAAATCGAACTGCTGGAATCACAAATTTTACGTGATGTACTGACCGATATTCCGTTACTTAACAATGTTGCTGAGCATATTCTAAGTTCAGGAGGAAAACGTTTGCGCCCCGCACTTGTACTTTTAGGTGCGGAGATGTTTGGAGGCATTGATGAACGAGTTATGCAGGCAGCTCAAGTTATTGAATATTTACACACCGCAACATTGTTGCACGATGACGTTGTTGATGGGGCGGAAACTAGAAGGGCCAGGCAGGCGGCTTGCAGAGTATGGGGAAATGAAGTGAGTGTCCTTTCCGGAGATTATCTGTTGGCCATGGCATTTCACCGCCTTACAAAATTGCGTTATCCGGAAGTTCTGGAACTGATGTCTGAAACTACAACAAGGATGGCACGGGGTGAATTATTGCAGTTGACACGTTCATACAAGACGGCCAACGAAGATGATTATTTTGAAATCATTATCAACAAAACAGCCTGTCTTTTTGCAACAGCAATCAAAACGGGGGCTTTACTGGCTGGAGCTTCAGGAAAATCTGCTGATCTGATGTACGATTACGGAATGGCAATTGGAATCTCTTTTCAAATTGTGGATGATGCTCTTGATTATTCGGATGAGAAAAAAACGGGAAAGCCGGTGGGTGGAGATTTACAGGAACGAAAAATAACCCTTCCTTTGAGTCATTTGCTGGAACAGGCAAATGTTAGGGACAGAAAGCGTCTGGATTTGATTCTTGCTCAAGCGATTATCGAAAAACCGCAGATAGAGGAGGTAACATGTTTGATGAAACGCTACGGTTCCATCGACTATACATTGGCACACTCCAGGGAATATGCAGCAAAGGCTATGCAGTACATAGAAAATTTTCCTGATACAGAGCTTAGACAATCACTTGCAGGCATTGCTGATTATATCGTTTCTCGTCAAGATTGAAATACCTGTTATAATATCCTATTTCCCTTTTGAAGACAAAGAATGGCTACTGTAAAGTGAACTCCAGCGGGTTGCACGGCGGGCTGCTTCTCCAAGTGAAATTAAAATGTCTTCGATTTTCAGCGGTTTTTCAAAAAAATCATAGGCACCACCCTGCATGCATTGTATGACATGCGGTAATGTGCCGTGTGATGTCATCACATAAATCTGCATCAATGAATTCATTTCTTTGATTTGAAGTAATAATTCTACGCCGTTCATTTCACCCATCATAATATCTGTTATTACAACGTGGAAGAAACTGCGCTGCAAAGTGTTCAGTGCCTCCTCTGAACTATTGGCGGTGCTGACGTGATAACCTTCCTTTTCCAAAGATTGGCGGAGCACCATCCGGATGTTTTCGTCATCATCCACCACCAAAATACTTAATTTAGAATTAGCTGTTGTTTTCATGACGTTCTTCTTATGACATTAAATATTAATTTTCTGTTTTGACTAGCGATCGTAAAAATTCTATACGATCAGGTGCAGCCATAGCGGCATTTCCGATCAGGGCAGCATCGCATGGTATTTTCAGTAAACTTTGGATATCTACTACAGAATGTACACAGCTTGCGCTGATCAATAGTTTATCGTTCTGTTCCTTCCATGTTCTTAAATCAGGATTGCGTTCCCACCACTTTGAAATTACGTCTATACTGCCAAGATCATATGTTTCGACAGGTTCTTCCGGAATAGCAGCAATGGCTCGATTGTTTATCATTAAAATGTCCGGATTAACTGCAAGTGCCCGAGGCAATTCATCTTCCAGAGAACATTCTACTACTGCCTCCAGACCAATCTTTTTTGCTTCATCTATTATTTGGCGTAATTCTGTTTCCTGAAAATAATAAGCTAATATCAAAGCTGCACTTGCACCGCGGATTCGTCCTTCCAGCAGTTGGTAGGAAGTTACAATAAACTCTTTGTGCAGCAAGGGTAAAGTGGTTGCCGCACTCACTTTTTCGAGTGTTTCAAGAGAGCCTCCAAACCAGCTTTCATCAGTAAGAACAGAAATGGCTTTTGCACCTCCTTTTTCAAAATCACAGACCACAGTTTCCGGATCAAGACGTTCAACATTTTTGCGTCCGGGAGCCCTCGATTTCACTTCAGCAATCAGTGATATTGGATCGTTTCCTTTCCGAAGCAGACAATTACGAAAATCTGGGCCTGGTCCTAGTGTTTCTACTTTTACACGTAAGTTATTTTCAGAAATTTCATTTTTTCTTAGTGCTACCTCATTTAATTTAAGATCGTGTAATCTGTCTAAAAATGTTCTCATTAATTTTAAATTTCAAAAAAATAAATGCTGATCAGCAGAACTTGTTCTGCGATCAACAAATGGTAATACAATCAATATGCCGTTAAATAGCATTTCATTCAAATTGTCGAGAGACTGTTCCATTTACTTTTTATAGATATATTATGACATTTATTGTTTTATCTTTGGTTCTTTTTTCAGCTCTCATGCATGCATGCTGGAATCTGTTTTTAAAACAAAGTGAAGATCGCCTGGTGACGATGGCAACAATACATCTTGTTTCCGGAGCAGTTGGAATGGCAGCAGTACCGTTTCTACCATTGCCCTGCGTCGAAAGCTGGCCGTATATTTTTGCATCAGTGGTGCTGCATTTAGGTTACCAGTTATTTTTAGTCAAAGCCTATGTATATGGTGATTTAGGTCTGGTTTATCCAATAGCGAGAGGTATTTCGCCACTTTTACTGGGGTTTATTACTGTGTTCTGGATTGGAGAAGAGCTTACTTTGCAAATGATGTCAGCAATAGGTTTAATTTCTCTGGGCATATTCAGCCTCATGTTTCCAGGGAAAATGTCGATAAAGTATACATTCCGTCCAATTATTTATGCATTGGCCACAGGAAGTTTCATTGCAGCATATACTCTCGCAGATGGAGTGGGTGTTCGCGCCTCGGGAAATGCTGCTTCATACGTTCTATGGCTGATGGCATTAGAGTGTTTGCCTTTGCTGGGAATAACGTTGATTCTACGCAAACGTGCAGTTTTTAGTTCTATTCACAAAAATTGGAAATATGCTGTACCCGGTGGATTTTTGTCACTGTCTGCATATTGGATTGTCATTTGGGCCATGCAGCATGCACCGATTGCCCTGGTGTCTGCAATAAGGGAAAGCAGCGTGGTAATTGCGGCCCTGATGAGTATTTGGGTTCTTAAAGAGGAAACGACAGTAAAGCATCTTTTGTCTGCTGTAATGGTTGCAGCCGGAGTGATATTGACTCGATTATGAGATGCTTCAATTTCCTCTTAATAATCAACAATAGATTTTTCTGGTCTGTATATTGCAAATTTATAGATAACCACCATTAAATAATTTTTCATTAATGGTGATAATTATTATTATATCAATTACTTAACGAGGTAGCAAAATGAGTATTACACGAGATCAAATCAATACAGCAATGACTCGATTTCTTGATCGGGGAGGTTCAATACGTCGCTATGAGCGGGTTGTCGGCGAACCAATTTTGGGAAGTGATATCTGGCTGACAGAGGATACATTAGAGTTAATTGAAACACAAGACTCAGATTTTCTGGGATAGTCGTTCCGACGTCAGAAATTATTTTTATTAATTATTAACCCATACAGCAAATTTATAGTTATATACTATGAATTACAGGAGAAAAAAATGAGTGTTACAAGCGAACAAAGCAATGAGGCAATGGCCCGATTTTTGGTAAGCCGCTACGAGCGAGTTATCGGCGAGCCAATTTTGGCAAGCGAAACTTGGCTGACTGGAGATATGTTTGAGTGGATTGAAATGCACGACTCGGATTTTTTTGGTTAGATTATTACTTGCAAAGTATTTGTTATAAAGTCCCGTCGCCCTACATTAAAATTTCATGAAACCCTTCCAATATGCCATTATAGGTGGCACTGGAGTTTATGACAGTGGCGTCTCTTCATTCCAGAAAACCGTGGAAACGGAATATGGAGAGGTTGAAGTTGATATTGCTGAAGTTAAAAAAAATTCTATAGTTTTCCTTGCTCGACATGGTAAAGAGCATGGAACCCTCCCCCACCGCATCAATTACCGAGCAAATTTGAAAGCACTGCAGAAGCTTGGAGTTCAGCAGATTTTTGCTACTGCTGCAGTAGGCTCTTTAAATCCGGATTACCCTACCGGTTCGCTGGTGGTTCTTTCTGATTTCCTGGATATGACTAAACAACGACCACTTACATTTTTTGAGGGTGGATCAGAAGGAGCAAAGCACGTTAATATGGATGATCCTTATTGCGCCAATCTGAGGAAACATCTACTTGAAGTAGCGAAGAGACATGATGTTCAGTTTAAAGGGAATGCTGTTTATATCTGCACCGAAGGACCGCGTTTTGAAACTGAGGCTGAAATCAAAATGATGAGGGAATGGGGAGCGGATGTAGTCGGAATGACAAGTGTTCCGGAAGTGGTTTTGGCGAAAGAACTGGGGTTGTGCTATGCTTCAGTAGGGTTTGTGGTTAATATGGCAACTGGAATGGAAAGTGGGCCAATTCAATTGGAGTCAATTGGGGAAATGCTGGCCCGGAACAAAGAAAAAGTAAATCTAATGTTTCTGGATATCTTTACAAAAACACTGGATCAGCAAAATTGCGGATGCTTAGACTCAATTGTGAATTTGTAGAATTATTTGGTTAAGACTTTTTATGCACGTTTATGTGCCTGCTCCAGCAATTTCCAGCGCACAATCGGTATCTGCTCCAGGATTTCAGTTTCTGCGATACTGTAGATGAATGAAGACGCAAGAGCTATTGCGTTTGAGTTTAAGGCTTTATTTAAGATCATCTGCTCACAACCCCAAAAATCCCCTTTTTCCACAACTTCATTCCGGCTGTTCTGCATTTCCGTTCCACTGTCCGATAATTCCACTTTACCCTCTTTAACCAGCATAAGCCCCTCGCAAGTTATTGAGGCGCCTTTCTCGTATTTTCTGAGTTTCATTTTTTGTGCAATCTGACTTTGGACGGGAGTAGATATAGATTCGCCGAATAACCATGTCTGCCGTAAAAACCCGATTGTATTCTGAGTTTTTTTAATCTGCCCTAAAAGCCGGTGACGGTTTACAAACTCTTTAAACAGAACGGCTGGAATTTTGAGGATTTCAACATAAGTCAGGGCACGAAAAGTACCTGTACTTTTTAGGCCAAAAAGTACAGGCAGGTCTCCAATTAGTGTTCCGCTGGATAACTGAAAATGTGTTTTATCATTCGTAGAAAGTAGTTCCGCTACGCCTGTAAGTACCAGAATAACATGTTCAGGTTTTTCCTGGTCTTTAAGTAGAATAGTTCCGGCACTGACGGGTTCACGTTTACAGTTCAGCAACATGTGAATTTCGCTTTCTTCTGCATTTGGATAATAACCACGCAAATAATTTCCGCCTGCCTGCAGAGCATAATCCTCATGCCCTTCGATCAGTATATCAGTACTACCGAAAGTGACACCGCAGCCAATCTTTTCTTCATCTTTTGTCAGCGTGTGTGCGGTGTGTGCTAAAATAATTTTGTCTGATTTATCAGTCAAAAAATCTTTTGCTTTGCCGTGTATAATTCCTCCACCGATATCAATTTTTTTTACTTGTACAGGACTAAGATAATCTTCCCAGACTTTTTTCTTTAACTTTGGACTTATGCCGGGGAGTTTTTTATCCACCTCAACCATCTTCGTCAAAACATCGTGAGATGCAATGTCTGCTAAATGGGCGTATGTCGCATAACCGTTTTCCCACAGTGTCCTGAAATACAGAATATTTGTTTCAACAGGATGTGGAGAGAATACCGGTCGAACTTCCAGTCCGTCTATGTTGTTCCATTTGTCAAACACCAAATCGCAAACTTCAAAATATTTTTCGAATTCATTCTCACTGATTGACAAAAGTGGGGACAATTTTTTTGTTACAGATGCACGAACCAGAGCTGTCGAGTAATACTTGATCCTGTGATTTGCACGTGCAAGAGTTGTCAGGCCGGCAAAATGATCATCATGTGCATGAGTATGAAAAATACCCTCAACTTCATTTACATCAACACCTATAGCATTCAGGGTGAGGGCAATGTTGGGGCCTGCATCGATCAAAAAGATTTTTCCCTGATAACTAATAACGCTGGCCATGCATGGCCTGTTTATATCCCAACCGTCTCCCTCACCCGTATGTGCGATGGAGAAGTAATCACGTTTAAAGTGGTGGTTTTTAAGTTCGTAGGGAGTCTCGTATCTTTCATCATGACTCAGGTTCAGATTTATTTCTGAACTTTCATCTTTATAAGTAAATTCGTAGCAGTTCATGCTTTTTCTGGCTATATGAACTCCGTTCAGGATTTCGACAGGTTCATGATCAACGATTCGAGCTTCAAGCAGGTCAGAACTGGGACGAACTGCACCAAATGCAAAGTGTAGCTTGATTCGCATCATTTCTTCGGCTTGTTTCTGAGGAATACCAGCATCAAGGATTTCCTCCAGACTTGTCAGACCGTAGTTGCCTCGATGAATATACTCCATCTGAGCATTAACCATGTTCTTGTGTCCTATGATGAATGGTTTTGCACCGGTGTTGTTGGGGTGATTCGGCAAAAGCATTCCTTGACGGTAAAGCATCTGCAGAACAGGAAACTCCGCTAAATTAGCAAAGTCACCATTTTGAATGTTTAAATCGGAGAGTAAAATAGCATTCGGACCATTTTCATTTGTCACAGTGCCGTGTGGATGTTGAAAGGAACCTGCTCCAGGCTCCAGCGAACCAACATCTCTATCAAGATTACGGATTTTACCGGCCTTCATCAAATGCTTTACACTATCAGCCGGACATCCGCAAAGAACGTATAATTCCGCCTCTGGAACTTCCACCCAAAACACACCTGTGGCAATTTTAGTATTAGCAATCCTGGACATCCTGGTTACTGCAAACAATGATCATTGATTACTATGAAACTATCCTCCACTGACAGGAGGTATCAAACAATATTCTGCGCCGTCTGTTAGTAAAGTTTGCTTACCAACGTACTCGTCTTCATTTGCCAGTCTGGTCGATTTTAAAATAGGTGCAGCCTGCGGAAATTTCTCTGCAAGCAGTTCCAGAACCTGTTCTGCAGTGCAGTCTTTTTTGACCTCCAGCAATAATGGATCTTCAGAAATAGTTTCCTGGAGGACAGCATAAAAAATCAAATTAATTTTCACAAATCTAATAATTATTAAGAATTAAGTCAAACAAAACTGTACCCTAAACAAAAACGAGGTTTAAAGAGGCAACAAAAACCGAGGCACTTCCAGCATCTTTTGCCATTCCGGATAGATGATGTTGTTCTGTAGAAATTCTATTAACAACAGTTTCAATTCCAGTATTAAGTAATTCTACAATTAATACCAGAAAAACTGAACCTACCAGCATAATCCGGACAATCGGTGAAACTGATAAAATTAGTGCAGTAGGTATCAAAATGACAGCAGCAGTTAATTCTATGCGAAATGCCATTTCGTTGCGGAAAGTTTCACGCAGTCCCTTCATGCTATGGCCAAAAGCTTTCCGTAAATGAAGTAAGGTTTTCATCATATTTAACCTCAAGCTCTTAAGGTTGCCTGAAACTCATGTTGCAGGCGTTTGACTATTTTGTTGCGGATCTTCCCTACTTCTTCATCTGTTAGTGTCCTGTCGTTTGCCTGAAAAGTGAGCGAATATGCCAAACTGCGCTTTCCTTCATCCACCTGTTCACCTTCATATACATCAAATAGTGTTGCTTTGCGCAACAAAGGTTTTCCGGTTTGGAGGATAACTGGTGTGATAGCTTCAACAGGTAAACTGGAATCCATCACAAAAGCGAGGTCTTCAAAGATTGGAGTGAAGTTGGAAATAAAGTCCATCTGGTGATTCTCAATTCCAAGCTTGATGATCAAATCCAGGTCCAGTTCTGCAATACAAACAGCTTGTTCAGGCAACTCAAAAGCACTGCGTATTTTTGGATGTAATTCACCTGAAAATCCTAATTCTTTTCCATTCACCAAAATCTGCACACAGCGTCCCGGATGGCATGGCAACTCCCTGGATTTTTTCCACTCAATTCCTTCAATATGCAATGCCGAAAGAAAATGTTCCAAAACACCTTTCAGATCAAAAAAGTCATAGGTGCCCTCAGTTTCTTCCAGCCAGGATTGAGAATTCCGGAGGCCGCACATTAACAAAGACAACCGCTGCGGTTCCTCCGGAAGTTTTTTGCCTTTTTGAGGATGAAAAACACTGCCAACTTCAAACATGACAACTTTATCTAAAAATCGCAAATTCGCATGAGCTGTATGTAATGCTCCCGGCAAAAGCGAACGACGAAGGTGGCTTCGTTCTTGAGTAAGTGGATTTTTTAATGGTACAAATTTAGCAAAATCAACATCATTTTCAAGACGCAAACGGGCCTCATCCATCGGATCCATCATGGAATAAGTAATTATTTCGTCCATTCCAGAAGCCACTAGAATATCCCGGACACGTTCTGTGCCTTCAAGTTTTTGGTTGCTGTGCTGCGGTGGGAGTTCATCATCGAGCAGTGTTGAAGGCAGATTTTCGTAGCCGTAAATTCTGATTATTTCTTCAACCAGATCTGCAGGAATTCGGATATCCATTCGATGGCTTGGAACTGTAATTTTTAAAATGTTTTTCCCTGAAACCTTAAATTCCAGTGAATTTAAAATTTCTGAAATTTGATCAGCAGAAATTTTTATTCCCAGCAGGCGTTCAACATAAAACGGATCCAGTTCCAGTGAAACGGTTTCTTTAGGTCGAGGATAGAGGTCTCCGGCAATCTTCTCAAGAGTTCCGGAACCATTTTCAACCATCAAAAGTGCGGCACGCAATGCAGCCTGCAATGTTCCTTCAGGATCAATTTGTTTGCCGAAGCGTTCACTTGCTTCAGTTCTTAATTTGAGAACCTGCGAAGTACGTCTGTTGTTAAGAAATTCAAAATTTGCTGATTCCAGCAGAACATTTGTTGTTGTTTCAGTAACTTCTGAATCACCGCCGCCAATAACTCCTGCAATTGCAATTAGTCCTGCAGAATCTGTGATCATCAGCATTTCTGAGTCCAATTTCCGCTCAACATCATCCAGGGTGAGAAGTGTTTCACCTTTTTTTGCACGACGCACGATTATTTTTGGAGTATCTCCGTTTGCCCGTTCAATCAGTTTGTCGTAATCAAAGGCGTGCAGCGGCTGACCCAATTCCAACATTACGTAGTTGGTTATGTCAACAATATTGTTGATAGGACGCATTCCAATCCTCAACAACCGTTGCTGCATCCAAAACGGTGAATGTCCGATTTTAACATTCCGGATTAACAGGGCCGTATAACGCGGACAAATATCCGGATCCTTAATTTCCAGTTCAACAAACGGAGGTTGTTCCAGAACTTCTGTTCTTGAAAGATCCGGCAGCACACTTTTGTCTAATTTCTGACCAGTAAGCGCTGCAATTTCACGTGCTACTCCAAGCATAGAAAGGAGGTGGCTGAAACCGCCTTTTATATCGAAATGCAGGATAGTGTCGCCTAAAAAATCCTGCAGCAATGTGCCAACCGGTGCATCATCAGGAAGAATCAAAATGCCTTCATGTTCTTCACTGAGTCCAAGTTCCAGTTCTGAGCAAAGCATTCCTTCAGAAGCAATACCGCGAATTTTAGCAGGTTTAAGTTTTTTTAGCGCACGATCTTCGTGGTAGGCATCAATCAGCATAGCCCCGGTCAGGGCAAGTGCAACTTTAGGAGCAGGTTCCGGAATTGAATTTCCCATTTCACGGATGTTTGGCGCACCTGTAACAAGTGTAATTGGTTTGTCTGCGCCAAATTCAACATCCACTAAATGCAGGGCCTCGGCATTTGGGTGCTTGCGGATTTTCTTAATTTGACCTACAACACAAAATTCTCCCCAGTTTACTCCTATTTTTTCTATGGTTTCAACTTCAAGTCCTGCTGTAGTTAAGCGCTCTGCCAAATCATCCGGAGACTGATTCAGTTCTACAAAATCCTGCAGCCAACTCAGGGGTGTTTGCAATGCCATAAAATAATCCTAATATTCGTGTTGAGGTAAATAGGTTTTGCTGAATATAAATTTTAGTCAATAATTTAAATAGATAATTATTCAATTCAGGATGTCTTGTGTAGATGCTTATCCTGAAACCGTAAAAAGCCAGGAAAAAATGTTGCTATATTCCCTCATCCTGCAAGCTGTTTCTTAGGGAATAACAGTTTTTCCGTATTCGATTCTTCTCTGTTTTCATTCCGGGTGGAGCGCAGACTAGACCCGGAATCCAGGAGTGTGGTTTATTATCTTGTTTTTAATCCGGTCGTGTATCTGGATCCCAGATCAAGTCCGGGATGACAAAAGAAATACTTTTTCAAGTAAGCACTAAATAGATGAGTGAAAAATGAAGAATATTTTTCGTAGTGTAAACAAAGATGGGTTGAATATCAGCGTTGTATTATCAAGATAAATGGGGGGAAATGCAAGTCAGATCAGTAAATGATACTTATTTGCATTTTAATCGAAGCGCCCGGAATTGTGCAGCATTGTAAGCCCAATAATCCTTAGATCTTATTTTTTTTAGGGGTATTCCTTTTTGTTTGAGATCGTTGAGGTGTTTCTTTTCACCACGACTGAGCGGTAAATTTGTATGTAACTTTGACCAGATATTTCGATTTAAAAATGCCTGATGCTCAAGAGTCATATCCACGTTGTTTTTCAAACGTCTGATCTTATTTTCTACTTCGTTACGGCACTTGGCCTTACTGTACTCTTTCATGAATAGCCGATCGGTGGCATATTCTTGTGCCTCAACAGAACTGATTCCAATCCATAAAAATATTAATACTGCGGCTGGTTTCCTGAAAGAAAAAATGATTTCAAAAGTTTCATCTATTCTTTCTTTGAAATGACTTAGTTGGCTGTACATGAATTATTCTTTTGTTTATTACTCAAGTTTTTTGTAAAAAATGCCGATGTATAGAACTGATTGGAGAGTAGCTTCAACTGCTCTACCTGGTTCAAGCAAATTTAACACCTAGAGCTACAGTATTGTGCAAATCTATAGAGACAATTCTCTAAGGTACGCACAGGCATAATGATTTATTTCACAAACCGGCATTTGAGAATGGGGAAGAAATGACACAAACAGAAGAAAAAATAGAAAATTTTGCCAATTCAGTTGGCGTGGATCTTAGTCATCAATTTGAGAAACAGGTTTCCAGAACCATCAAGGAATTGATGGATTCATTGGAAAGCCACTTGATTGACGACAATACAAAAGTTGACTATGCTACTCATGTTTTTGCAAAAGCTCTGGACGATATGGTTGATTACCTGGAGACCCCAAAACTGCTCAACTGAGAATCGGTTGACTTTTTGGTTTTAGCTGGCCTGACTTGATTAATAAAAGATATTGAAAAGTCAGCCTTTTGGAATTCTATTATTAAAATATCCGGTTAAGTCATCGATTCTTTCTGCTTCTTTCGAACATATTCCAAATTCCTGATTACTCCAGGCATATGAGGGTGAATCCTCAGTCCTGTTTCCAGTACCGTGATGGCTCCGGACCAGTCCTCCAATGCCATCCGTATCAGTCCCTGTCCGGAAAGTGCTCCAAAGTGCCTCGGTTCCAGTTTCAGAGTTCGTAGAATATCTTCCTCAGATTCATTGAAACGTCCCATCAGATAGAAGACTGTGGCGCGTTTATTCCATCCTTCAGCAAAGTCTGGTTCTATTTCAGTCAACAGGCTAAAATGACCCAATGCTTTTCCAAATTGTTGATTATTCATTGCTGCAATACCCAAGAACATTGAACTCTGAGCCTTTGGATTACGGTGCTCCATCCAGATTTTCCAGATCTGGATTTCAATCGATGAAGCTTTTTGCACACTTACAGAAGTCTTAAGATTCTTAAAAAGTACTTCAAGCCTTGGATCATTCTGATCTGCCATAATTAGCGTTCCCAGAAATAGCAAGACGATGGTCAGGGGAATGCAGAAGATGAAATTGAAAAGGAATCGATTCATGCTGTGTACGGATTTGATATTATTCTTTGACATCTTACAAAGTTGTCATGACAAAACAAGTAGTAACATGATTTGGTATTTTTTTCAAGAGTGGTGACTGTAGCATGAGTGGCAAGCTGAGTGTGATTTAAGCCTCATAATCACTTTAATCTTTTGAGAAGCCTCAGAAGCAGGCGAAGCAAAATATATGGAGAAACATAACGTGAAATCAATTGGAACAATCTCAGAAAATTGTATGCCAGCCGTTTGTTTCTGTATAGTTTTGTCAACAGCCAGAATATCAATAAAAATAATGCAATGTAAATTAAGTATTTCACAATTAATCCTGGATAATTGAGGTGAACCGGCTGAGATTTTTCGGAAACAAAAGCATTGTTTTTCTTATCAGGTTAATAAGCTTTCTCTTTTGTTAGTTTTTCCTAGCAGTTTTCCTGCCTCAGAAAAAGAGGACGGAGAACACCAGAATCAGCTAGGGCATGACCTTGGGATCTCTCCACGCAGAATCAACGAAATCATTCATGGAAAAAGAAGCATTACTGCGGACACGGCTCTTCGACTTTCCACCTATTTCTGTAACTCTGGTCTTTGTTTCAGATGATACCGTTTAGGAATCCCTACAGGGTCAATTTGGTGCTTTTTACCGTTTCTAAAATCTCTATCAAGTGCAATGCGTGAACCGGATTGATAATTTTTAGCAGTACTTTCACGAAATTAAATATAGAAAGCGGAGATTTTCTTGTCCTCGTATTTAACTTTTTGGCGATCATGTGTAGTCGCCTGCCACGTTGAATTGGACTGTCCCAGTCGGAGGAACACTAATGCTGTTCTTGGCTGCTTCACTCAATGAAATATGCCCGGAAAAATTGAAACAGCATTTGTGGCGAAATCGCTTAATTTGAGAAATTAATTCGCTATTCGATTATTGAAAGGCTTCACTAGGGCACGCTCAACCAATTCCAAATGATCTTGTCCGTAGAACATATCTCCATCCACAAAATACGTAGGCGATCCAAAAACAGACCTATCAATCGCTTCCTTTGTATTTTCCGCATAGATTTTGAGTACTTCCTTAGAATTAGAGATTTCCAATAGTGGCCAAGGATCGATATCTACTGAAAGAGCAATCTTGGCTAGAGAGTCTGTGTCGGCCAGGTCACAATCATAGGCCCAGTGCTGTTCCATCATTTCATGAGCGAGATTGTCAATGTTAATTCCCTTTACTAATCCTGCTATAAGCATAGTGTTGGTCGGTGTTATGGAATTACTATGGTGAGTTGGTGATCGTTTCAATACTGGAACTTCTCTGAACTCTGACCAACGCTCTAGCTCACGGCCGAAGAAGTATTCTAATTTTGCCTCTGTTCGCTCATCCAGGGGTTGACCGCCAACAGCGTCCATGCTGGCACGCAGGTCAAAAGGCCGATGTTTTATGGTATGACCCGATAAGTTTGTAATTTCCATCAACCGTATTGAACCTAAATATGCATATCCTGAATATGCAGCTGAACCGCAAGAGGAAGTTCCATTTCTACGGGAGCGTATTCAGCTTTGACTTGTTCAGAAAAAGTTTAAGACATCTCTGGTTTTTAGACTTAACTTATTCCAAATTTGTCTGCGGTCAAATCAAGACAAAGTTTGACCAAATCAAACATTTCATCAATTTGCTCAACCGTAATGGTCAAAGGTGGTGAGACGACCATTATATCATGGAGTGCTCGCATAACTATATTATTCTCAACACAAAAGTCTCGGCATGTATCTCCAACTTTCATAGAACTGTCAAAGAACTTTCGTTTATCTTTATCTTCCACCAGTTCAATAGCTCCAAGCATTCCAACGGTTCGGACCTCCCCCACTAGAGGATGGTTTTCAAATTCTTGCCAACGTTTTTTCAAGTACGGTCCTGTTTCTTTGGCCACTTTTTCAACAAGCTGCTCTTCCTCTATAATTTTTAAGTTACCCAGCGCTACAGCACATGCCACAGGATGTCCGGAATAGGTGTATCCATGGGAAAATTCCCCACCTTTTTTGATCAAAACTTCAGCAATTCTATCGTGAATCATCACTCCGCCAATCGGCATATAACCTGAGGAAAGTCCTTTTGCAATCGGCATCAAATCTGGTAGGAACCCATAGGTTTCGCATCCAAACCAATTCCCAGTACGCCCAAATCCGCAGATTACTTCATCAGAAATGAGCAGAATTCCATATTTCTCACAGATTCTTTGAATTTCGGGCCAGTAAGTATCCGGAGGTACAATCAATCCTCCGGCACCCTGGATTGGTTCTCCGATAAATGCTGCAACCTTTTCTGGACCAAGTTCCTTTATCTTAGATTCCAAACTTTGAGCAGATTTAAGTCCAAACTCATCTGGTGTCAGGTCTCCACCTTCTCCATACCAATACGGACAATCTATGTGAACAATGTCCGGTATCGGAAGACCGTCCATTTCATGGTAGATACTGTCTCCACACAAACTGGCCGCGGCAACGGTGCTACCGTGATAGGCTCTTTTACGGCTGATTATGATACGTTTTTCAGGTTTTTCAAGCAGCCGCCAATAGCGCCTGACAGTACGTATCACAGTGTCATTCGCTTCGGAACCTGAATTGGTGTAAAACACTTGGTTGAATCCGTCTGGCGTGACTTCAACAAGTTTTTCCGCCAATGCAATTGCAGGTGGGGTTGTTGTTTTGAAGAAACTGTTGTAATAAGGAAGTTCCTTTGATTGCTCATATGCAATGCGTGACAAAACTTCCCGGCCATAGCCAACATTGACACACCAAAGACCCGCCATGGCATCAAGTATTTTTTCGCCGTCAGAGTCCCAAATGTAGATCCCGTCTGCACTAGTAATCACACGAGCACCTTTTTCGAGAAGGGCTTTCGGGTCTGTAAAAGGATGGAGATAATGATTGCTGTCCAGCCTTTGTAGTTCAGCAGTACTTTTTTCTGCAAGGTTCATATACAATCTTTTTTTGTTAAAGTGCTACGGTTTGCTTACTATCATATGACACTAACATACTTTCCTTTGATATTGCCGTTTTTATCGTAATCATATTGTTTTATAAGAATAGGGAAGATTGTGGAGGGTGTCTGACTGTGAAGAATTAGTGGGGGGATTCACAGGAGACGATGTGGCTGACCTTGCAAGGAGAATAAGTGTTTGAAGTGGTTTTAGTAGTACACAATCTGAATTGTACTTCAGAATGAAGAGAGAGGTTCAGTCGAGTATTCGAGTCACGCCTATGCCGAAGCTGAACCGGGAGCTGCCTCCCCGCTGACGCAGTCCAGATTCGCAAGTGGCAACCGCCTCTTCGGTACTGTACTTGGCACAGTCCGGATGGGTCATGACTCCCGCCTTGCTCATGACAGG